>Ga0310040_1000051_pt1 | contig 149522 bp, 142 predicted proteins | sample EPASupsiteHSE623_FD_200237 | JGI IMG/M metagenome (GOLD analysis project Ga0310040, IMG submission 200237) | Bioremediated contaminated groundwater from EPA Superfund site, New Mexico - Sample HSE6-23 (v2) (version 2) | ecosystem: Environmental > Aquatic > Deep subsurface > Groundwater >...
GTCGGCCAAAGAAGGACGAAGTCCTTGAAAATGGTTATTTCATTGAGGCTGAAGTAGATCGAGATGAGGAAGCCATAGCTAAAGAAAGGTCCAGGCTTGGCAGATTTGTCCTGGCCAGCAACGATACAGGACTTGAAGGAGAACTAATGCTACAGCACTACAAAGGTCAGAATGCTGTAGAGCGAGGATTCAGGTTTCTCAAGGATAAGAGCTTCAGGGTAGCTGAGGTATATCTCAAAAAAGAGGCGAGGATTGAAGCTCTGGCTATGATCATGGTCCTATCTCTTCTCGTTTACTCCATCACGGAATGGCTACTTAGAACGCGATTAAAGGAAACTGGAGAGACCGTCCTAAATCAGATTGGCAAGCCAACAGAGAATCCAACCTTGAAATGGATTTTCCAAAAGTTCAGGAACATAAATGAGGTCATGGTGGATCTCGGAAAATCAATCCATCGCCAGGTTACTGATATTGATGAGGAGCAAACTAAAATTATAACGTTGATCGGACCGGAATGCGAAAAGTACTATCTTTGAGGGAGGACCTGCGGGATGTGGGATAGAAGGCAAGATCAAAACCTGCACCGTTACCAGAGATCGTATCGGGTGCTGGTATTGCAGCCTGGTAGCTGAACTTGAGGATGTACCTAAGGTCACTCCAGAAACGGCGATTGGTGTTGATGTCGGTCTAAAACATATGGCGGCTATTTCCAATGGGGAATATATAGAGTATCCCAAATATTACTATCAAACCGAGGAGAAATTAGGTCAGGCTCAAAAGAAGATGAGCCGGAAGAAGAAAGGCTCAAGCAACCGCAATAAAGCCAGAAAGAAGGTTGCCAGAGTTCACAAGCACATAGCCAACCAGAGAGCCGATTTCTCGCAAAAAGCTTCAAGGAAGCTAATAGATATGGCAGATGTGGTGGTATTTGAAGACCTTCAGATACAGAATATGCTCAAAAACCGCCATCTAGCCAAATCAATATCTGATCATGCCTGGGGAATGCTAATACGAAATACGATAAGCAAGGCTGAAAGCGCTGGCAAAATCGTAGTTTTAGTCAATCCCTATAACACCTCTCAGAGGTGTTCAAACTGTGGAGCCAAGGTACCTAAAGACATCTCTGCACGGGTACATGCCTGTCCAAGGTGTGGACTTGTGATGTGCAGAGATAGAAATGCGGCCTTGGTAATCCTCGCCGACGGACTGTCGGTTAGTGCCTATAGAGACATAGCCTCTACTTTGGGGGAACCCCTGCAGCAAGCTACATCGATGAAATAGGAAGCCCTGCCCCTTCAGGGACGGGGAGGAAGTCACGATTGAGTACATGGGTCTAAGAAGAACAGCATCATGCACTCACCCGGACTCATTGCTGAGTATCATGCATCCAATGCCGTGTCTATTCTATATCGCCTTGGTGATACAGGGAAGTGCCCAACTATCGCTGGTCTGACTCTGGCAATAGACAATATCAAAGAGGTTGTTAGGGAAAACGTAGTTGATGGCGATATGGACGCGCTCCTCACCGCCTGAAGACCGTGGACTCCGCGCTGTTACGAGTTGAAGCGCCCATTGTAGTCTTGAGTGATTGCGTGCTTGATGAACCTGCATAGATGTCACGGCATTGGCTTGAAATGCTCTTTGGATAGAACATGTCCTACTGATGCCGATCCCCATAAGGATAGATTAAGCATGACAGATCAAATCTGTCGAAAGGTCTAAATAGGGGAAAAACATGGTAGCGAGAGGCCCGCCTTAACTCAGCCTGGTAGAGTGCGCGGCTGTAGTATGTTTCGCACCGCAGAGTGCTACGCGCAGTTACCGCGATGTCCCCGGTTCGAATCTGGGAGGCGGGATCTGATGTGTCCGGATGGTGTAGTGGCCTATCATGAAAGCCTGTCGAGCTTTCGACCCGGGTTCGAATCCCGGTCCGGGCGCTTATTTACCCGTAAGGGGATCAGAGAGCAGTAGGACTTAAAAGTCCTATTAGCTTTTCTGGTACACCTATTTTGAACTATTCTTCTTATGTGCTTGAGAGAAACAAATCGTTCGCTATATCTACTTATAGATTTATCTCCTGGTATCACAAAAGCTTTGGCCAACTCGCAAGATTGATGCCTCCCTAAATAGGGGCATAATGAAAATGCCAAGACTATCGTATAAAAAGGAGATATGCTGTTGGCTGACAACTTTGATATAAACACAGCTAAAGGCCTGACTGAAGCCGAGGCTGCAAAGCTGCTAAAAGATGTGGGATACAATGAACTGCCGTCAGCCAAACCCCGCAGTGCCTTTACCATAGCCTTTGAAGTTGTCAAGGAGCCTATGTTCCTGCTCCTGGTAGCTGGCGGGCTGATTTATCTATTGCTTGGAGATCTCCAAGAGGCCTTGATGCTCATGGGCTTCGTCTTCGTAGTGATGGGCATTACCTTTTATCAGGAGCGAAAGACTGAGCGAGCCCTGGAAGCCTTGCGAGACCTTTCCAGCCCACGAGCTCTGGTGATCCGTGATGGAGAGCATAAACGCATAGCTGGAAGAGAAGTAGTTCCAGGAGACCTGATACTCCTCTCTGAGGGCGACCGTGTGCCTGCAGATGCGGAGCTCCTCGCCTGCACAAACCTCTCAGCTGACGAGTCACTGCTTACGGGCGAATCAATATCAGTGCGCAAGGCCTGTTCTGATGGAAAGGCCCCAATGGCTCGACCTGGCGGCGATGATTTGCCTTTCGTTTTCTCCGGAAGCCTTGTTGTGCAGGGCCAGGGCGTCGCTGTGGTCAAGGCAACTGGAATGCAGACAGAGATTGGCAAGATCGGAAAGGCCTTGCAGAAAGTTGAGACTGAGGGCACCGCACTTCAAAAGGAGACAAACCGCCTGGTTCGCAACCTTGCAATGGTGGGACTGGGGCTCTGCACTTTAGTGGTAATAATATATGGATGGACCAGAGGTAACTGGATCGAAGGGTTCCTCGCGGGCATAACTATGGCCATGGCCATTCTGCCTGAAGAGTTCCCCGTGGTTCTGACCATCTTTTTGGCTCTTGGGGCCTGGAGGATCTCTCAGAGCCGAGTCCTCACTCGCCGTGTTCCAGCAGTGGAGACGCTAGGATCAGCTACTGTGCTCTGTGTGGACAAGACCGGCACCCTTACAATGAATAAAATGAAGGTGAAGAAAATACTTGCTGGAAGCAAGTTCTACGAGCTTGACGATGCAGCAGGCCGTCTGCCAGATGCCATCCATGAGGTTGTCGAGTTCAGCATTCTGGCCAGCCAGATAGATCCCTTCGATCCCATGGAGAAAGCCTTCAAGCAGCTTGGCGATAGTTACCTCCAAAAAACTGAGCACATCCACAGTGACTGGGAACTGGTCCAGGAGTATCCTCTGTCAAAGAAGCTGCTTGCCATGTCCCGGGTCTGGAAGTCTCCTTCAGGAAAAGATTATGTGATAGCCGCCAAGGGAGCGCCAGAAGCTATAGCCAACCTGTGCCATTTAGACTCGGATCAGCTCAAGGTGCTTTCTAAGAAGATCCAGACCATGGCCGAGGAGGGCATGCGCGTTTTGGGTGTAGCCAGGGCCTACTTTAAGGAGACTGAGCTCCCGGACGGGCAGCATGATTTCAATTTTGAGTTCATGGGCCTGATAGGCCTTGAAGATCCGGTGCGTCCAGGCGTTCCTGAGGCCATCAAGGAGTGCTACTATGCCGGGATAAAAGTGAAAATGATAACTGGAGATTACCCTGGCACTGCACAGGCCATCGCCAGGCAGGTTGGCCTTCCCTCAGAACGGGTCGTAACAGGTCCCGAGCTGGAAAAGATGAGCGATTCAGAGCTACAGACGCTGGTCGGTGAAGTCAGCATCTTCTCACGAATGGTCCCTGAGCAGAAGCTCAGGCTGGTCCTGGCGCTAAAGGCCAATGGAGAGGTAGTGGCAATGACTGGCGATGGTGTAAATGATGCACCTGCACTCAAAGCTGCAAATATTGGTATTGCCATGGGCGGCAGAGGAACAGATGTGGCCCGAGAGGCAGCATCTCTAGTGCTATTAGACGATGATTTTACATCAATAGTGAAAGCCGTGAGGTTAGGCCGCAGGATCTTCGATAATATCAAGAAGGCCATGGCCTATATCCTGGCAGTCCATGTTCCAATAGCAGGTATGTCCCTAATACCAGTGCTCCTGGAATGGCCGCTGGTCTTTTTTCCGGTTCATGTGGTCTTCCTGGAGCTTATCATCGACCCAGCTTGCTCAGTGGCCTTTGAGGCTGAGCCAGAGGAGGCAGATGTGATGAGCCGACCACCTAGAGATCCTAAGAAGCCATTGTTCAGCAGGCGAGTAATTGGTCTAAGTCTGCTTCAGGGCTTGAGCGTTCTTTTCATCGTACTGGCAGTCTTTGTCATATCGCTCTATCGTGGTCAGGGCGGTAATGAAGCCAGGGCGCTGACCTACACAACACTTATCATAGCTAACCTTGGTTTGATACTGACAAACAGATCCTGGTCAAGGACTATCATGGAGACACTGAGCTCTCCTAACCCTGCACTGTGGTGGGTAGTAGGAGGAGCTCTGACCTTATTGGCAGCTGTGATATATGTTCCATTCCTTCGAGAGCTATTCGGATTTGCCTACCTGCACCCCATAGATATCGTTATTTGCTTCATGGCAGGGCTAGTGAGCATCCTATGGTTTGAAGGGCTCAAGATCATCTATGGCAGGAGTCGACATCGTACATAGCTGATTCTTTCACCTCTTTTCTGAACATGGAAGGCATCTCCGATTCTCTCAATTCTCACATGGCTTTCCATGAGCCCATGTAGATTCAGGATATAATCGAAGCTGATTTATTGTATCACGCAGAATTCTCAGCGTTACGATGTCAACCTCTAACTGCAGTTTAGGGATAGTTAGCCTGGCCAGAGTGGCGGCCGTTCTCACTTCAGCTTTGATTTTAATCTCAATTTGCATTGCCCAGGACGACTCAGCAGACTACTGGCTGCATACAGGCCAGGCATCAAATGCCAACAGCACGTACCTGGATTCTCTCTCTTATTTCAACAAATCTCTTGAGCTGGACGGGAAGCTGATACGGGCATGGATAGGCAAGGGAGATGCTCTGTACAGGCTTGGCAGAAACCAGGAGGCTGAAGCATGCTACAGCCGGGCCATAGAGCTGGACTCCAGGGTAGCAGATGCCTGGGTAGGAAAGGGTCTGGCTTTGATGGCACAGGGCAAGTTCAAGGTAGCCAAGCTCTGCTTCGATGCAGTTCTCAAGAACGATTCAAGCAATGAGACTGTCTGGCGCTACAAGGCCGAGGCAGGAGAGAAGGCGGGAGATTACGATAGTGCTCTGGCAGATTATGGCCGGGCCCTCGAGCTGAACCCAAGAGACGTCAAGGCCTGGAATGGTCGAGGCAATCTATCATCCCGTCTTGATGACTTCGAGGCTGCTGCAGATAACTACAGCCATGCCCTGGATATCGATCCGTCCAGTGGCATTGCACTTAATGGCAGCTTTTATGCCCTTCTGGAGACGGGCAGGGATCTAAGCGCCCAGCGCAGGTATGACCAGGCCATAAAAAGCTTCGATCAGGCCTTATCCCTCAGACCAGGGGATAAGGAAGCCCTGTCGGCCAAGATCGAGTCCCTTGATGACGAGGGGGACACGCTCCTGTCACAGGGCAGGCCCGAAGACGCATACGGGCTTTATGATCAGGCCTTGAGCCTTGATCCTGCAAACCAGAGGGCTGCAGAGGGCAAGAGCCGGGCCTTAACTGAGATCGGCGAGAAGCTGGCCATCCAGGGAAAGACCGGGCAGGCACTAAGCCTGTATGACAATGCCACAAGGCTTGACCCGGATAACCCGGACCCAATGATTGGCAAGGCAGACCTGCTCAGGTTTCAAGGCAATCTTGATGAGGCCATAGCCGTTTATGACTCCATCCTCAAGTATGACCCGGCCCATGCAGGAGCTCTGGCAGGGAAAGAGGCAGCCGAATCTGAGCGCATGGTCAAATCAGGGCCTGAAGAACTAAATGGGTCAGAGGAATACCTCACGCCCAAAGAAAACCAAACAGGCATGGACGATGGGCCTGAGAGCAGCAATCAATCCATCATGCCAGAGTCTAACCAATCCATCAAAAATGATCAACTCGAACTGAACGGATCTAAATCCTATCTGCTAAACCCTGCTGCCCTTGGCCTGGCTGCAGGACTTGGCGACTCTGGCGCGGGATCAAACAATGATTCCAGGGATCTCATCATCAATTACACTGCAGAGGGCTGGCTGAATAAGAGCCTGGAGCTTATCACCAGCGGGTCCTATGAGCAGGCCCTGGTCTGCATCAACAAGGCTATGTCTATGGACAGTCAGGTGCCGTCAGCCTGGACCTACCAGGGGATTGTCTTCTACAGGCTTGGAAGATATCAGGAATCTATCGACTCATTCAACCAGGCTCTGGCCCAAAATCCGGGAGATGAGCAGGCCTCAAAGGGAAAGAGCCTCACTATGGCAAAGGCCAGCGTTTACTGGCTCAACAAGAGCCGGGAGATGAGCAGAAGCGGCTCATACAAGCAAGCTCTGATATACATAGATAAGGCCCTGGAGCTGAACAACTTGACCTCACCTGCCTGGACCTACAGGGGAGAAGTCCTCTACAGGCTTGGAAGGTATCAGGACTCTATCAGCTCATTTGATCAGGCCCTGATATTGAACCCCATGGATGATGAAGCCTCAGATGGAAAGAGCCTGGCCACGACGGAGTTTGCCAAATACTGGCTAAATGAGAGCCGCAGGCTCAGCACAAACGGATCTTACGACCAGGCCCTGGTCGATATTGAGAAAGCCCTGGATCTGGACAGACGCCTGCCTTCCGCCTGGATCTATAAGGGCGATGCACTCTTTGGGCTCCAGAGATATCTGGAATCTCTGGACTGCTATAACCAGGCTCTGGTACTTGACCCAATGAATCCTGATGCATTGAAGGGAAAGAGCCTGGCTACGGCAGAATCCAGCAAGTACTGGCTAAATAAGAGCCTTGAGATGAGTGCGAATGGATCTTATGAGCAGGCCATATCTTATGCCAACAACTCCCTGGAGTTGAATGATAAGTCAATACCTGCCTGGATCTGCAAAGGGCAGGCCCAGTACAGCCTTGGAAGGTATGAGCAATCAGAGTCCTCCTTTGACAGAGCTCTGAGCCTGGACCAGAACAATGCAGAGGCCTGGGGCGGAAAGGGCCATGCCCAGGTCAAGATGGGCAAGTACAGGATGGCAAAGCTCTCCTTTGAGGTGGCAATTACCCATGATCCCGATAATGGTGACCTGTGGTATAACAAGGCCCTGATATTGACAGTTCTTAAAGACTACGAGGACGCCTTAAAGGCTTATGACAGAGCAGTGCGGCTGGTCCCCGACAACATTGATGCCCTCCTTGGAAGGGGCGACCTGCTCCTGGTTATGGGCAAAAACGACCAGGCCCTTGAGTGCTATGACCGGGCCCTGGCCCTTGACTCTCAAAATATAAGGGCAATGGCAGGGAAAGGAGATGTTCTCTACCTGCAGGGAGACCTGTTAGGGGCATTGCCACTTTACGACAGAATTTTGAGCCTGGATACAGAGAATATCAGGGCTCTGGCTGGAAAAGGCGATATCCTATACTTCAGGGGCGATTTAGACAGCGCTCTACAGCTATACAATGATGTCATAAGCAAGGATCCTCAAAATATAAGAGCCCTCGCTGGAAAAGGCGATGTTCTATACTACCAGGGTAGGCCAGATCAGGCCCTACAGTTCTACAACCTTGTGATCAACCAGGACCCTCAAAACGTCAGATCCCTGGCCGGAAAGGGGGATGTTCTATATGGCAGAGGGGAGCTGGATGCTGCTCTACAGCTCTTCGAGACTGTGATTGAATATGATCCAAAGAATATCAGGGCACTGTTAGGGAGAGGCGATATACTCCATTCACAAAAGATATTTGACAGGGCGGTCTTGTCATATGACACTGTGCTTATCCAGGACCCGACCAGCATAAGGGCCCTGATGGGCAAAGGAGATGCCCTTTATTCCCAGGATAGCCTGGCAGAGGCACTGAAGGTTTACAATATAACAATCAGCCTCGATCCTATGAACCTGAGAGCCCTAAACGGCAAGGGCGATACTCTCTATGCCATGGGCAGCCTCGATGATGCTTTGAGGCTTTACCAGAGAGCCTTAAATGCTGACCCAAAGAGCATCCGGGCGATGCTTGGCAAAGGAGACATACTCTATGCCAGGGACGATATAGATGGTGCTTTGGCGCTCTATGAGAGCATCCTTGGCCTGGACACAAGGAACATCAGAGCCATGCTTGGCAAGGGCGATATACTGTACATCAGAAACGAGTCCGACCAGGCTCTGGTGCTGTATAACAATGTCATGAGCATTGAGCCCGACAACATCCGGGCGATGCTTGGAAAGGCCAATGTGCTCAGCACCGAGGGCCAGTATGAAGACGCCCTGCCAGTCTACCAGAAGATAGTGAGCCTGGATGATGAGAACATAGATGCCCTGATGGGCGTTGGAATCATACTATCTTCAAAGGAACAGAATAGCGATGCTGAGAAGTGCTTCAACAAGGTAATCTCCCTTAAGCCCGGAAATTCAGCGGCCTGGTCCAATAAGGGCATACTCATGGCCAATATGGGAAAGCAGAGCGATGCTATGATCTGCTTCAAGAGGGCAAGCGAGATAGATCCATCAAACGAGGTTGTCTGGTGCAACCTGGGGCTGACTCTTCATGAGCTTGGAAGGTTTGAGGATGCCTCTATCGCTTACAAAAATGCCATAAACCTCGACCCCAGGGACCCATCAGCCTGGTACGGCCTCGGCCTCTCTTTGAACAAGACTGGCCAGTTCAAGAACGCCCTGATAAGCTATGAGAACGCCTTGAAGCTCGACCCCAACTCGGAAGATGCCTGGTATAACCGCGGCCTCACCTTTGCAGCCCTCAACCAGTCCAGAGAGGCATTGACCTGCTTTGATAAGGTCATAGAGCTGGACTCAGGCAGCGCTGAGGCCTGGTATAGCAAAGGATTGGCTCTGCAGCAGCTGGGCAACGAGGCCTTTGCAAGGGCTGAAGAGCTGGGATGGACTGGAGAATGAGCTAAATTCTGACCAATATAAGTTGATCTGCCCTGCCAGAATGGCGGGGCCTGTATTTTTGTCACCACATTATTTTTGTCCCACATCTTTTTGTCACCACATCTGGCATAGCAGGCATGCTATCTTCCATAGAACAGCTCTATGCATATGCTTGGGTGGAAACGGAGGTGTTCCCTGCATGCATAATCAAAAAGCCACTGGCGCACAAATGCTTAAATAAGACTACATTTCCCTGGGGCTGGAGCGCCCTATCGAGCAACAGACCCAGCACGCTAATCCATGAATAGCTACAATACTCATCTGGGCAGATGCCCCCCTGACCCCCTCTGGGGGGAACATTTCAGATAATAAGCAGTCGTTGCCTGATAGCTGTTTGATGGATCGATAGCATATCACATGGCACTTCAAGGATGTAGGATATATGAAAACCTGATGCCCTCATACTTTTGCTGTAGATATGGCCTGGATATGGGTGTGTTCCCCCCAGAGGGGGTCAGGGGGGCATCTGCCCAGAAGTATAGAGTTTAGCGCACTTCGAATTAGGCTTGACAAATAGGCAGTCGGCCCAGAAGTGCAGGCACAGTGAACAACCCAGAAATGATTGCCGTATATCCTCTGACCCATGATCTGGATTTGAAGCTCGATAGGGCGCTCCAGCCCCAGGGAAATGTAGTCTTATTTAAGCCTTAGTGTACAAGGAATACTGGTTCACGGTTTCCCATTATAGAGCTGTCCATACAAGGCAGCGTTGAACGTACAGAGAAACAGCATCAAAATACACAGAAAAATCATCGAAATAATAAAAGATCACTAAAGAGCAGATCGGCTGAAGACATTACCACTTGCCTTCAGCGCTTCTCTTTCTGGCCATGGCTGCAGTATTCTGGCTGACCATCTCGGGCTGGATCTCAGCTACCAGCCTGTATTGACGGTTGTTTCTATTGCCTCTTCTCTCCAGCAGCCCATCGCGGTTCATCCTGGAAAGGTAAGTGGAGACAGTGCTCAGCTTAATATCATCTGCAACAGTCTCATACCGTTCTCGCAGTTCCTGGGATGTGAACCAGCTGTCCGGGAACTCGAACTTGATGAACTTCGAAAGGCGATCCATGAGAGTTCCGCTATCGTCGTGTACCTGAGCCTGAGGTGCGGTTGCATCCTTATCAGAGAATATTCCAGAGGCGTTAAGGTATCCTATTATCCTCTCTCTGAGCGCGTCCCCCTCCATCTCCTGGGACTCGAACTCATACATCGATTTCAAGCCTTTGTCTTCAATCTCGATCCGGATCCTCATGGTTCACCCGCTGGCCATCAGTTTACGTTGAGCCTGGGAGCCTGTTGAACCTTGAATTCATGCAGAGTCGGATCTATTCCCTCTGGCTGCATCGGGTCTTTTCCCCTCACAGCCAATGCAGCAGCGCCGTAGTGATAGGCGCGGTTCAGGTCCAGCGGAAGATTGAACAGCTTCATGTGTGCCATAGTACTCTCACCCCATATGCCCTAGCAAATACTACTATCTTGAGTTCCGTGAACGGCTAAGACGAGGATCGACCAAGCTGATCTGGCCCGATCACCCTCCTTATGCCCCTCTACTGTGCCATCCCTTCCTGAGTCCGATCTCTCCTCAAGCCCTCCTGCCGTCCCTTTCCAGCAAGAGGGCCATATTTCAGCGGCTCATGATCTGCATCTTGCCGTCCCTTCCCGCCAAGTGCATATACACTGCAGCCTTCCAGATCTGCCAATGCTGTCCCTTCCCAGATTGGGCACATCCTCGTGGCTGCTTTTGACCCGTCTCCCGCCGTCCCTTTCCAGCAGGACCAAGCCATTTGATTGAGCCTGTATTCCCGATTGGTCCCTCAACCTCTCAGGAGCTGCCTTCTAGATCGAACCTCAGTCTTTTAGTTCCCTTCTGCTACTCCCTGCGTGCCATCCCTTTAAGCGTACTGCTGCGCAATTGTGAATAGGCAGAGCTAGTTAAGCGTCCAATCGGAGCTTCCCTGACCCTGCCAGCCCCCTTCATTGCTCATCTCCCTTTCGTTACGGTGACGTATACTATGCGCAGTTTTGCAAGAGGACAACTAGGATAACGCCCTTTTGTGCACCCCTTCAAATGCACGAGGGGCAAGCTAACTGACCCCAATTCATCCACTTGCTTACGCTACATTTAAGGTATCACGAAGGTCATCCATCCCCTCAGATGAAACACCTTGCTACCTTCCCCTCAGGACGTGATTTGACATCCTGTCAATCCGTCTCTGACACTCTAAACCTTGTAACGGAAGTATATATACTTTTCTAAGAGTGGAAAGTTGTAGTTAATGGCTAAAAACACGAAATATTGCTCCTTTACAGAAACAGAGCTCTATTAATAGCCAGAATAGCATTCACAACCTGAGACATAGATTGTGAAACTGTCTTCTACACAGCTGTGAAAAGAAGAGATGCGTCGCTGTGTTAATGATAATGCACTATCTGCAGGCCTGATTTTATGCGCGGAATACTGTGAATAACAGAGTGAATTCAATTCACAACAGGACCAGAAATGTCGCGGGCCGTTCGCCACAGAAAGGCGCACAAAACAGGCCAAGGAGTTGGGACTCGAAAATGAGGCCGCAAATACGGCAGGCTATACGCCCTGACGCAGCCAGGGCAGATGCTCAAAACTTTGCTTAAGATGCTTGGTTTATCTCGAAGTACTCATCAACGATCCAATCGCCTATCTCTTTAAGATATTTGCGCCTGCGCTCGTCTTCAATTATGGTTTGGAAAATCTCTGATAAGTCTTCATACATATAAAGCCACAATTTAGAGGTTAGAATTTAAACCTATCGTAGGCAGATGATGATGGCGCGATCAATGAGCCGTGACCTGAGAATCAAAAGAAGATCTCTTTGCCAGAACTCGGTTAAATGCCGGGCTGGTGCATAACCATGGCATTGCTCTGCTGAGGCCTGGATATTTGGCTTGGAAATCAGGCCTGAGATGATTTGATCTATATTTTTAATATAATTACTAATTCTAAAAAATCTAATAATAAGAACCGATATCTGCTGCAGATAAATTTAAATATTGACGGAGATAATTGAACTATAGAATATGAGATATTCAGGCTGTATTTTATCGCTGGCAGTGTTCCTTCTCCTCGGCACTGCTGCGGCTCAATCAGGATCAGATTTGAAGATCGATTATAGCCATACTGTAATCGGCACAGGCACCATACTCACCGATTACCAGATGGGGACTGATGCGAGCTCAGAGGCATCCGGAGCCATAAGAGGAACAGGAGATGTAGTCAATAATTACTTTTTCTCCACCAACAACTCAACCCTCTTTACAGTCGAGGACCAGTTCCAGCTATCTAAGAAGCCTGAACAGAGCGCAGCAAGGAAGGTCAAGACCTCGCGCCCCAAGTATCCCAAATGGCCCGGAAAGGCAGGCAGCTTCAGGCTGACTGGCACCAAGTGGGCCGAGAATATTGAGGTCGAAGCCTTTGGAGACTCTGAAAAGAAGGCCCCTTCAAAGAGAACCCAGGGCGCATCCGGAGGCAAGTTCGAGTTCAATGGCGCAGGCCTCGAGGGCACAATGCCTGCCAAGGCAGTTACTGCCATCTCAGACCCGGCAGAGCTGGATGTAAATGCTGCCCTGGCCGTTGGAGGGCCAAGGAGCGACCAGAGCTTCAGTTACAGGTCCATCTGGCAGAGCAGCAGAAACGTGACAGTAAAAAGCTCGGTTGGCCAGCCCCATGAGATGCTCTACGAGGACGACGCCTGGATTGCCGGGAACAGCACTGGAAAGAAGAACCTGAAGATATACTGATGGGGCCAGATCCTTATAGATCGTCTCTACAAATATAGAAGACATGACCGCAGAGCAGGCCGAGATCTGGAGCAGATACTCCGAGCTGCTGAAGATCTGCCGCATTGCAGCAGAGAAGATCAGATCATCTGAAGAGCTGGTGGTTGCGTCTCATGTGGACGCAGACGGCCTCACCTCGGCAGGGATAGTCTGCACCGCTCTTCAAAGGCTGGGCCTTGAGTACAGGCCGCTATTTTTCAGGCAACTTGACGGGACAGCCATCAGCCAGATAGCAGACATGGGGCCAGATCTTGCAATCTTCACCGACCTTGGAAGCGGGATGCTCGACGAGATAGGCAGCTGCGGCCTCTGTGCAGTTGTGGCCGACCACCACAAGGTCCAGGGCCAGGCAGTGCTGGAGGCACACATAAACCCCCACCTGGTTGGAGCAGATGGAGCCACACAGCTCAGCGGAAGCGGGACCTCTTTCATCCTGGCCCAGGCGCTCGCGCCAGAGCCGGGAGCCAATGACGACCTCTCAAGCCTGGCAGTTGTAGGGGCTGTAGGCGACCTCCAGGACATGGCCAAGGGAGAGCTCCAGGGGATCAACCGGGCCCTGCTGGAGATAGGATCCAGGGCAGGAGCTCTATCCTACGGCCGGGACCTGAAGCTCTTTGGCAGGCAGACAAGGCCGGTCTTCAAGATGCTTGAGTACTCCCAGGACCCCTATATACAGGGCCTCTCAGGTGATGAGGATGCCTGCATAGCATTTCTAAAAGAGCTGGGCATAAGGCTTGGAGGAGAGAAGTGGAGGCGCTGGATAGATCTTGGCCAGGAAGAGAAGTCGAGAGTAGTCTCAGCCCTGCTCAGGAAGGGGCTTCGCACCGGGCTTACCAATATAAAGCTTGAGAGGCTGGTGGGCGAGGTTTATACTCTTTTAAGGGAGTCCGAAGGCACTGAGCTTAGAGACGCCAGCGAGTACTCAACCCTCTTAAACGCCACTGCCAGGTATGGATACGCAGATATTGGCCTTTCAGTCTGCATGGGTGATCGGTCAGGGTCGTTTGAGAGAGCCAAAGTACTCTTGAACCAGCACAGGCAGAACCTGGTAAATGGACTAAAACTCGTCTCTGATCAGGGGCTGTCCCAGATGGTCCACCTTCAGTACTTCGATGCCGGAGACGCCATACTTGACACTATAGTGGGGATAGTGGCAGGCATGTCATTCCAGATGGCAGACAGATCAAAGCCGATACTTGCCTTTGCCATGAACCCTGAGGGCGGGATGAAGGTCTCGGCCCGGGGCACACACGACCTGGTCAGGTCCGGGCTCGATCTGGCCGTGGCCATGTCGGGCTGTGCCAAGGCCGTGGGAGGAGTTGGCGGGGGACATAACATTGCGGCTGGAGCCACCATTCCAGATGGCGCCAAAGAAGAGTTTTTGAGGCTGGCGGACGCATCTATAGGCCGCCAGATGGCTTCTTAGCGTGAATCAAGCCGGACAGGAGCCCGGACAGAGGTAATCGTACTCTTCCTCATCCAGGTGGTTTTTGGCCACCCTGATATGCTCGTCTAGAGTGAAGTTGCCCACAAACATATGCGATATCCGGGACATCTCGGTCTTGGGTCTGCCGGTCTCCGGATCTAAGACCAGATACCCAATTCTTCCAATGCCTATAAAATCAGCATTAATGGCCATGTCCGTGAACTCTGGATAGGCCATCAGGGCCATGCTCGTGGTAAGGCGGGTGGCATCAGTGAACTCCTTTGAGGCGCTCATGTTGAGCATGTAGTTGTTCAGGTATGTGCTCTCGCGAAATTTTTGATCATAGGAGAAGAGATGAGCCTCTGGATCGCTCTTGGACCCTATCTTCATAGTGTAATGATCAGCCACTGCAGGGCTGATGATCATAAGGCAAACTCCAATCCAGATAAGCTCCCGGATCATAAGTCACATTTCCTGAGAGAGGTTCCATCTGAAATCTTCGCTTAGCTCACCGCTAAATACCGTGACTGCTGGCCCTTCCATATAGGCGTGATCGCCCTCAAAGAAGACTATAAGCGGCCCGCCCCTGGTCTCAACCAGCACCTCATCTCCAATGAGGCCGAGCTTTCGAGCAACAGCCGCGCTTGCCACCGCCCCAGTGCCGCAGGAGTATGTCTCTCCTTCAACGCCCCTCTCAAATGTGCGGACCTCAAAGGGTTCTCCTACCCGGACGAAGTTCACATTGACGCCCTCTGGAAATACAGAGCTGTGCCTGACTGCGGGAGCCAGCTCATCTATTGGCAGTTCCAGGTCATCCACGAATATGACTGCATGAGGCACTCCTGTGTTCACTGCAGATACATCGAAGTCGTCGACCCTCTCCATGAGGAACTCGCCTGAACCTGTCGCGGGTATGGCTGATCGGTCAAAGCTGGGCACGCCCATGTCAACCTTGGCCCAAAAACAGTTGTCCATCAGCCTGACTTGCACTGGTATTATGCCCGCGGGCGTCTCCACATCGAATGACTCGCCCACGTATCCGGCCTCCCAGGCATACTTGGCCAGGCACCTTATGCCGTTTCCGCACATCTCAGCCTCGGATCCGTCGGGCTGAAAGAGCCTCATTCCCACATCGGCCTCATCCGACCCGACAAGGAAGAGGACTCCATCTGCGCCTATGCCGAAGTTCCTCCGGCAGCAGCGGATGGCGAAGGCTCCTCTCGTGCTCTCAGGCACAAGCTTCTCCCTTATCTCGTCTACCAGGATGAAGTCGTTTCCGTTGCCGTGCAGCTTGGTGAACGGGAAACTTCCAGGCCCAAACGGCTCATCATCGAGATCTATCTCGGATATCTCTGCCAGCTTCATTTTATATACCATGCTTTGTTTATCCAGCTCTTGTGCTGCTGTGGTGGTGATGTGCTATTAAACCCATTCTACAAGTAGCCCTAGATTTGCTAGAGCTCGACAGGTCGATTCAGATCGCCAAGGAGGCGGTTTCAGGCGGCGCAGATTGGATCGAGGCAGGAACACCTCTCATTAAAAGTGAGGGGATGAATGCCGTGCGCGAGATGAAAAAGGCTCTGCCAGGAGTCAAGATCGTGGCCGATATGAAGACCGTGGACACAGGTGCCATGGAGCTGGAGATGGCAGCCAAGGCCGGAGCAGATATAGTGGCAATGCTCGCCTCTTCAGATGACTCGACCATAGAAGATGCCTTGAGAGCTGCTCGAAAGTACGGCGTGGCCCTGATGATGGACCTGCTCACTGTGAAAGACCCGGTGCAGCGCTCAAGAGAGCTTGAGACGCTGGGGGTTGACTACATCTGCGTCCATGTGGGCATCGACCAGCAGATGACTGGTCGCGATACCATAGATTTCCTAAAAGAGATAGTGAAAGAGGTCAAAACTCCCGTGGCTGCGGCTGGGGGCATAGATGCGGCTTCAGGTGCCGAGGCCATAGCCAGCGGAGCCGCCATAGTGATCGTTGGCGGAAGCGTTGTCCGAAGCGCGGATGTGGCGGGATCTGCAAGAAAGATCAGGGATGCCATAGACCATGCAGAGGGCGTCACCCTCCAGAAGAAGAGCAGGAGCGAGGAGCTCTTTGAGATCTTGAGGGAGGTCTCCACCCCCAATATATCAGACGCCATGCACAGGAAGGGAGCCATGCGCGGCATATTGCCAATAAACCTGGGCCATAAGATCGTGGGGACGGCAGTCACAGTGCAGACATTCTCTGGCGACTGGGCCAAGCCCGTGGAAGCCATAGACATCGCTGGTCCCGGAAACGTCATAGTCATCAATAACGGCAGCAACTTCATAGCTCCCTGGGGCGGTCTGGCCACTCTCAGCTGCAAGGGCAGGGGCATAGAAGGAGTTATAGTGGACGGCGCGGTCAGGGATGTGGATGAGATCCGGGCCCTGAACTATCCCATATTCTCAAGTGCAATAGTTCCCAATGCCGGCGATCCCAAGGGGATGGGCGAGATCAATGCCGAGATATCCTGCGGAGGCCAGACTGTGCGGCCCGGTGATTTCATTGTCGGAGACGACAGCGGCGTGGTGGTCATTCCAAAGGAGCGCGCCTATGAGATAGCCAGAAGGGCCAAAGAAGTGGAGAAGACCGAATCCAGGCTCTATGAGGAGATCAGACGTGGAAGCACCCTCTCCCAGGTGGCTAAACTCAAGAAATGGGAGAAAGTATAGATGTTCCGGGTGTACGATAGCCGTAAATAGAAGGGAGTCATTCTTGATAGGCGCAGTATACCCTGAGATAACCAAATGATAAATATTTAGAGGGTTAACTAAGTGGCGAGTTCGAGGAACTTGTATGGATCTTGAGGACATTATTTCAAAGTACCCACCCGGGAAGCTAATGCTCATCCCAGCGGGCATAATAGCCCTAGCATTAGTCATCCTGGGCGCAACCTGGCTTACGACAGGTTCACCTGTCAACCTGGGCGTGGAGTTTACTGGAGGCACAGTTGTAACTGTGCCAGCAACGACATCAGAAGAGGATTTATCTAAACAAGTCGCAAATTATCCTTTGCTGGATATAAGACAGCTCGGCGACAGGTACCTGATGGAGTTCGGACCCATGAGCGATTCGGATTACACAGTGCTTGCCAAGCTGATCACCTCCCAATACCAGGATGCTGAGATCAGGTACATGGGACCAGTATACAGCCAGGGACTTCAGGCTCAAGCCCTGCAGTATATACCACTCTCATTCCTGTTCATGGCAATCGTGGTCCTGGTATTATTCAGGAATCCGATGGTATCTGGAATAGTTGCAGGCTGCGCCCTGGCAGATATTCTTATAGCCGCAGCCTCTATGAACATAACCGGGATCAAGCTCTCACTGGGAACCGTGGCTGCACTTTTAATGCTCATAGGTTATTCAGTAGATACCGATATATTGCTTACCAAGACGGCTTTAACCCCACGCCGGACGCTGACAGTGGACGAGACCATAGTGAGCGCCATGAGAACCGGACTCATGATGACCGGAACTACCATTGCTGCAGTCCTGGCCCTGTTCATAGCATCCAATGTGCTTTATCTCGTGATACCAGGCTTCCAGAGAATGAACATCATAGCTGACATATCCACAGTGCTCCTGTTTGGACTGGCTGCTGACGTATTCAATACCTGGATCACCAATGCCCAGGCTATCAGGTGGTTCATGAACCGTCCCAAGAAGGCTGCAGCCGGGAGGCAGAAGAGATGAAGATCACCAACAACCCGCGGGTACTTCTGTACATAGTAGCCGTAGCCATAGCACTGATACTTATAGCGCCCTTGCCATCAGAGCAGGGCCTGCAATCAAGGCTGAAGTATGGACTGGACCTGGAAGGCGGGTCATGGCTCCAGCTCCAGCTCCAGGGCGCAGTGGTTCAGCTTAACGTCGATCCAGCCAAGATCCTTGAAAAGCAGTTCCAGGCAAGCTCAGTTGAGAAGAACAGCGATGGCTATCTGGTGACAGTCAACGGCAAATCGTCCGCCAACCTGGCTGAGAACCTGGGATATCCGGGGTCCAAGTCGGTGACGAGGAACAATGTCACCAGGATCAATATACCAATCTCTGGCGAGGCGGTGATCACCAGCTACCTCAAGAGCACCCTTGATGCTGATGTGAAGATAGTTGGAGTGGACCCGATCAAGTACGAGATCAGGACCAATGTGACCAGGGAGTCTCTGAATGCCGCACTGGCTGATGTGGGCGGCTCTGTGGCCACTGGAGAGGATACATTCGTAGATGGGGTTACCCCTGATACTGTAGCCGAGACTAAGACGGTCCTGGACCAGAAGCTCAACCGCCTGGGAATGCAGGACATCAAGGTCAGAGTGGTTGGCAACCAGTTCATACTGATAGATCTGGCAGGAATTGACGTGGCCACTGCCCAGGACATAGTGGGCAAGCCCGGCAAGTTCGAGATCAGGATTCAGACCCAGGGCAATGAGAGTGAGCACGTCCTGTATGGCGATGCAATTGAGTCTGTAGACATCCCCAGGGCTGATAGCGGCTCAATGGCCGGAGTGCCCTTCACATTATCCGAGGAGGGGGCTTCAATCCTGCAGAAGGCTGCCATTGACGTTGGCGCCACAAAGAACCCCAAGGCCCACGAGCTCTCCATGTACCTGGATAAGGACCAGGTCTTTTCCGCGCCCCTTGCACCAGAGCTGGCCTCGAGCATGGCCAAGGCTCCAATGAGAAACCTGGTGGCTGAGGTTGGCGCTGGAGACGAAGGAATACAGAAGGCCAAACAGCTCTATATCCACCTCAAAGAGGGCGCACTGCCAGTCAACGTCAAGGTCATAGGGTCCGGACAGGTGACTGCGGCTCTTGGATCCCAGTTCAAGTTCCAGATAGTCATAGCTGGAATTCTGGCACTGCTGGCCGTGGCCGGCATGATCTACTGGAGATACAGAATCAGGAGGATAGTACTGCCGCTTATCCTCACCCCAGTCTCTGAGATCATCATGATCCTTGGAGTATGGGCTGGATTTGGATGGCAGCTCGACCTGGCAGGCATCGCAGGCCTAATCGTCGTCGTTGGTACGGGCGTTGATCAGCTGGTCATAATAACTGACAGGCTCATCAGCGGCGCCACGTCCCTGCCAGGGAAGAGCGAAGGAAAGTATGCTGCAAGCGGAAGCAAGCTCCATGCCCAGAGGATCGTGGAGATCCTTGGAATCATAATGGGAGCTGCAGCCACAACCGTGGCCGGCATGCTGCCCTTGGTCTGGATGGGGTTTGGCTCTCTGACAGGATTTGCCCTGACGGTAATCATTGGCGTCTTCATTGGAGTTGGAATCGCCAGGCCCGCCTATGCCAGCGTTGCAGATTACATACTGGCAGATGAGGGCGAGATTGACCGGATCAGGCCTGCAATTGCACCTGCACCCAAGTCAGGCCTGGGTGAGACTGTAGCAGAGGCAGCTCCTGCAAGGAAGGTCATTGAGAAGACAACCAATGGGAATGAGGCCTCTGAGAATTCCAATGGACCCAAGAAGGCACCAAAGAAGAAGGGCGCCAGAAAGGGAACGCTTGACGAGAACAACAAAGAGCAATAGCTAAAAGGAAGCTCGCCCTGCCAGAAGTGGCAGGGCAAAGGCCATTTTTTTTCATCAATATCTGTTTGAGTCTTATTCTTGGATGCCCCTGGATGCCATCAGCATACCATTCATCCAGAAAGCTTAATAAAAGAGAGTGGCACAATTAATTTAAACTGTAATGAGGAGGAATTGAAGTTGGTGGAAGTTGCCTATGTAGGAGAAGTCTACAAATGCGATGAATGTGGAAATGTGGTCGAGGTTAAAGATGTCGGCTACGGCGAGCTGGACTGCTGCGACAGGCCAATGAAACTCATAGAAGGCTGAATATATCGATCTTCTGACCTGGAACCACGAGTTTTGGTCTGTCAGACCAAGAGTCTTATCAAAAAAATTTGGAATATGAGGTCGATAGCACAGGATGTGCCATCGACCTTACCTAAAACCCGGCAGCAGCTTCCTTGGGACCAAATAGCGGCCATGACACAACGCCGCAAGGGGCTCTAATGCAAGCAATATGGCGGCTCAAACCCCAATCCATCCATCCCTGGCTCGATATGCTCTGGCTGCCTGCAGTGCTCTGGGCTGAGAACTGGTTGACGATCTTTACGATTTGCCCAACAGTATTCACCACATCAGGGGCAACTTTCACTGCTTTGCCCACGACATCCATGAACCCGCTCCAGAAGCTCTGCTCCCCAATAGACATAGCTGCTGGAGCCTGCTTGCTGGTTCCTTAATGCATCTACAAGTGCACCAAGGCCGCTCATGGCCCTGCCCAGATATTTGGTAAAGGTGTCCAGGAACCCAAGCTGGCCTATGGTCAGGTTTTCAACTGAGAAGTTTCCTGAGCTCACAGCCTGGAGAGCCTTATCGAATTCCTGCGAGCTGACCCCTGCCTGAGCACTTAAGCTTCCAATCGAGCTTTGACCAACACCCATTATCTCCTGGGACCTGATGATCTGCCCAGCTACGTTAATTACCACTGGCAATGCCTTCTTAAAGAAATTGCTGAACCATCCCAGCTGACTGATGGTCATGTTTTGAACTGAGACCTGTCCAGATTCCATGGCCTGGAAGAACTGCCCTGTGCTCTGCTGCCCAAAGCCCCCAGCCGCGGCCGGAGCTGGTGTCTCTAGAAGGCTTATGACTACTGGAGCCGCTTTCTTCACAACATCCAATACTGTATTCCACCAGGCAAGCTCGCCTATGGTCATGCTCTGTATATTGTACTGCCCAATTCCGCCGGCAGCCATTCCTGCGCCGGGCTGTGCATATCCGCTCATGCCTGTTTGAGTTCCTGCACTCAACATGCTCTGTATATCCATTGCTCCTGCCATTTTTCTATCTCCTTTTTCTTTTTATCTTCGCCTGAAAGCCCAGGCAGAGAACCATAATGCTGAATTCTATGATTAATTTAGCAATGATATAATTCAGCTATTCCAAATATTTCAACTCATCATAAGCATTGCCGCACTCGCTTGGTGGTGTTGGTGCGCCACTTATTGGGCAAGTTCGATGAGCGCTTATTGATAACTTTTTAAAGCTGGAACACTCCGTATTCTCCTCATCTGGATCAAGGCTTAGATCCTTGCAGCTGTCAGCAGGTCCTCCTTGACCTTCAATGACTATAATTATATGTAGATCATTAGTAATTTTTGATATTTATATTCTGATTTCACCGCCTTAAATCTTTAATTGCGCATTTATCTCTAATATGAGGGCACGATTGATAAACTAAATATTTGAGGGAGAGAGTAATGGAAGTTTGTAGAAGTTGTCTACCCCCGATAATGTGAGGATGAATGCTATATATTTCCTAAGTAACTTTTGTTCCAAAATATATCACCTCATAGATCAACACATTCTTGTCTAATCTTTGCTATACCATGACTAAGATCGGGTTAGGTTAATTTGGGCTAGATCTCGTTCACTCTTCGAATAATGGGAGTCACGACATAGTCGTGGGGTCTTGAAACTTAGTCTCCTTTTGCCCTCTTCACAACTATTTTCCCGGCAGACCTATTTCATGAATCACTTGAGTTTCGCTTATATTGATAATTTTGAGCTTCACTGCGTTTAGGGCTATGGCCGTGGTCAGACCATCGGGTAAGGGGGAGAAACTAATTGTCTCAACGCTCTCCAAGCACCTCATATCTGTAGTCTTCGGTATCTTGCTTAAAAGTAAATCTGAATCAATTCCCATCGATCTCAAAGTCTCTCCCATATCCAAGACTTCAATAATTCTGGCATAGTTTACTGAATTGGGTCCCGGCTGCAATGATCCAAGGCTCAGGCTTTTGCACAGCTTTTCAACATCGCTCTTAGTCACAAACGTCACATTGACATTCCTCATAAACGTCGCGACTTTGGAGCTAGATATCTTATCCATGAGCTCTTTTTGGATAATATCTTCGAGCATCATAACACTCCTATATCTGGACTAAATACAAATATGACTTTGGAGCTATTTCTGCTTTTCTTATTATGGCAAAAAAGTTAGTTTGCCCCCTAAAACAAAGGGCTAAATGATTGTTCTCTTTAGAATCTCCAGCCTTTCATCCAATCTGGAGTAGTTGGTATCGTTGGAGAGGGTTTCCACATGGTGCTCGGGAAAAAGCTTGCGCTGCTCATGCCCATGCTCTGGCTGCCTGCAGTGCTCTGGGCTGAGAACTGGTTGACGATCTTCACTATCTGCCCAACAGTATTCACCACATCAGGGGCAACCTTCACTGCTTTGCCAACGACATCCATGAACCCGCTCCAGAAGCTCTGCTCGCCAATGGACATGGCTGCTGGAGCCTGCTGATTCCTTATAGCATCTACAAGGGTGCCAAGGCCGCTCATGGCCTTGCCCAGATATTTGGTAAAGGTGTCGAGGAACCCAAGCTGGCCTATGGTCAGGTTTTCTACAGAGAAGCTTCCTGAGCTTACAGCCTGGACAGCCTTATCGAACTCCTGTGAGCTGACCCCTGCCTGAGCACTCAAGCTTCCAATCGAGCTTTGACCAACGCCCATCGTCTCCTGGGACCTGATGATCTGCCCAGCTACATTTATTACCACGGGCAATGCCTTCTTAAAGAAGTTGCTGAACCATCCCAGCTGACTGATGGTCATGTTTTGAACTGAGACCTGTCCAGATTCCATGGCCTGGAAGAACTGCCCTGTGCTCTGCTGACCAAAGCCGCCAGCCGCGGCCGGAGCTGGAGTCTCAAGAAGGCTTATGACTATAGGAGCCGCTACCTTCACAACATCTAATACTTTATTCCACCAAGCAAGCTCGCCTATTGTCATGCTCTGTATATTGGCCTGCCCAAATCCGCCGGCAGCCATTCCTGCGCCGGGCTGTGTAAGTCCGCTAATGCCTGTTTGAGTTCCTGCATTCAATAGACTCTGTATATCCGATGCTCCCGAAATTCCTGCCATTCTTTTTATCTCCTGTATCTTTTATCTCTGCCTGAAAATCCAGACAAAGGACCATGATGCTGCATAAATTCAACAATCTTAAGGGTTTAACAATGCTAAATCTTACCGCTTCCTCTGGAGGCCTCAGCTGCTGATACCTGGCCAGATGATGCTTGCGCAGCGCTTAATTGAGCTACCTGATTATATCTTTGCCATAAATCGTTTATTTGTGATGAGGCCTGCCTCACATTCTCCTTGTTTCCCAATAGTTGAGCTATGAGACTCCGCATCTCTCTATCAATTTGGATGGCCTGAGGAGATAGGGTCTGCAAGCGGCTGTTCATGGTCTGGAGCATTCCCCTCAAATCATCATATGTGTAGCCGCACTCACCTGAAGGTGCCATTGCGATGCCTTTTGAACCCGCGGCTCCTATCAGCGTGGAAAGTGCACTGGAGATCTGGATTACTCCGTGACCCTGCTCATCTGGACTCTTGCCTATGTCCTTGGCAGTGTTGATAAGCGCCTCTCTGACCTTGATTACCAGGTCCTTTGACCTTCTTTCATTCTGGCCGTTTTTCTTGAAGTAGGCATCGAGAAGCAGGGCTACGGCTCCGACCACTGTGGGCGTGGCCATAGACGTGCCGGTCTTGAATGTATAGAAGTTCTGCAGTTCTTGAGGCAGGCTTTGCTTGCTCGAACCAAAACGCGGGTAGAAGTACTTGAACCCCCGGGCAAGTGCAGATATTATGTCTTCACCTGGCGCCAGAAGATCAGGCTTTTTATAGCCGGCCTTAATCGGCCCTGTGCTGCTGAAATCGGACAATTTGTCATTCAAGTTCACAGATCCCACAGTAATGGCACGTTCGGCGGACCCGGGGGTGCCAATAGTGTTTGGCCCCCAGTTGCCGGCAGCTACACAGACCACGACTCCTTCATCACAGGCATTATTCACGGCCCTTGAAAGAAGATCCAATCCGTCATTGGGCTGAGGACCGCCAAGGCTCAGGTTTATCACATCGACTTTGGATTTGACTGCCCATTGGATGGCATCAACGATCCAGCTTTCAAGGCCTGTGCCTTCACCATTTGCATCTACCTTCAGTACCTTGCCCACATATGCTTTGGCATCAGGCGCCATGCCTCTGAAACGGCTGTTTGATGCTTTGCCTGAACCGCAGATAGACCCAGCTACATGAGTACCATGAGATGTAGAATCGCTCAGAGTACCCTTGGGATCTGAACCTGTGAAGTCCATTATGCCCAGGATCTTGCCCTCGAAATCGGGATGGGTCTCTATTATTCCATTGGGAGTCTCTGTAGCAAATATCCCAGTGTCAAGAACCCCGACTACAATATCCTCGCCAGTGTATTTGGGGCTTCCGTTCCAAAGCGCTGGCACTCCCAAGTGCGATTCTGTCTGTTCCATCAGCGCCTTTACTTCGAAGTCCAAATCAACTTTTTTAATATCATCCGACTTGGGATTATTCGGATTGATCAGTCCAAGCGCAGTGCTGTATGGTAGCCAAACGCTGATTGAATCGACAAAACTGAGATTCCTGGCTTCTGTTGTGCCAAGTGAAGATACGCTTTTATCTATCGCTCTAACGGATTCTGGCAGGCCCATAGCTTCAATAGTCTCCCCAATTCCAAAGACTTCTGAAAAATCATTTAAGCTTAAGCCCCTTATCATATTTTCATTTGGATGGGGCTCAACCCCTTCTATTGAAGTCGACCTGAGTAATGACATTGGCCTTCTTACGGGCCCTTCAGTCAGCACTTCTGATGCAGTCAGCTGTGATCTCCTTGATGGACTTTTTGACATTGATTGAAGCTGATTAAACGTCTTGCTAGCGTTATTTTTATCCTCGAAAGTTATAGTGACTGGTATTTCCTGGAGGGCAAGCCCTCTTATTCCTGTTTGAAAGAGCTTCTCTGCAAGCAAAGATCCAACTTTATCCCCGCTCTTCTCCTGTAATTCTGAAAAGCTTACCATGATTACACCACCTTACGTGAATTTAGAAGTACTAATCTTTCTACTATTAACAATAACAGTTTATAATTATTTGAACTTTTCGGCCCTAAAATTCTAAGCCTGCGACAAAACTCTTAATTTAGTCATCTAAAACTACATAAGAATATATTGCTTAATTTAAGCAATAGACACCAAAAATTTGGACCAATCTAAGAAAAATCAAATTTTAACTCATTTTTATCCAATAAGAAGGTAATAATAAGAATTTAGATATTATTTATCCTATATACCTAAAATTATTTCAATATTATTATCGTCGCCAAAATTTAAGGATGTCTGATCCCTGATTTGGCCAAGTTATCAATTATAGATATACCATTGCGCCAGTTATTATTAGCGAAGCGTGCGGGATAGCAAGGCATGCAATATAGATCAAATATGTGACTTCCTCCCCGCCCCTGAGGTACTTTGGAATCGCTATACTAGTGTCGACGGCAATAACGATTCCAACGACTGAAATCGGAGGATTAGCCATCCTATTTGCCATAAGCCTTACTGAAACTCAGGCAGTATCTTCTTCACATAGAAGTCGATAAATCCTTTCTGATCCTTCCCTATCTGGTGTATGCAGATGTTATCAAAGCCTGCATCTATGAACTTTCTCAGGTTGTCTATGTGCCTTTGAGGGTCTGGACCGCAGACGACCTTCCCAGCCACATCCTCCTCATCCACCATAGATGCCAGCTGCTCATAGTGCTCAGGCGTTGGAAGCTCCCTGTTCATCTCGCCCTTATTTGCAGAGATTGGCCATTGCTGGTAGGCAGTCCGCCTGGCCTGGGCCTCGTCTTTCGCAAAGCAGACCGAGGTCTCGGCATAGCTTGGCTTGCCCACTCCGCCAGATACCTTGAAGATTTCAAGCGCCTCCTTATCGGCACCTGATGTGACAAAGCCGTCCCCTATCCGGCCGGAGGTCTCTGCAGCCATCTCCCCAGTGGCTGCCACCAGTATGGGGGGCAGCGTCTCTGGAAGGGTGTAGATGCGGGCGTTCTCAACAGTATAGAAGACGCCGTGATAGTCCTGAGTTCCGCCTTCAAATAGAAGCCTGATTATATCCACTGCCTCCTCCAGCATCTCGATTCTCACAGGCGCCGGAGGCCAGCGGTCTCCCAAAATATGCTCGTTTAAGTTCTCTCCAGAGCCCACTGCAAGCATGAACCTGCCGGGCATCATAGACGCAGCAGTGGCCGCAGCCTGGGCAATTATTGCTGGATGAATCCTGATTGTTGGACAGGTAACTCCAGTAGAGAGCTTGAGATTGGTTGTAGATTGAGAAATTCCTCCAATGGTGCACCATACAAAGGGGCTCTGCCCCTCACGGCTTATCCAGGGATGGTAGTGGTCTGAGATCATGGCGAAGGTAAATCCGGCATCCTCCGCCATCTTTGCATTCCTGACCAGGTCCAGAGGGCCGTGCTCCTCGCTGGAAAGTTTATAGCCAAATTCAACCATAAGATTCTCCTCAGGTCAGTCCCATCATGGCAATCGACCCTAGATTACAGAATAAATTATTTCATATCTCTTGACTTTTATCTCTTGCGCTTCCAGAATAGCTTAGACCGGGGACGTTCAGGACAATGCAAGCCCTGCAAGCAAGCCTCCCTGCCGATCAGCCCTCCATATCAACCAAGCCGCTCCCACCGCTCAAGTCTCCATGTTGCTCCTTCCTGCGCCTAAAGCTCAGCGACGCACCTGCGAAGGGCGCCCCAACGATTATATTTAAAAAATAAGTGGTCAGCCGCCACAGCCCCACAAGGGCGCCTATGATACTGTGGGGCACAAAGAGCGAGTAGAGATAACTCATTGAGAGCTCTGCCACGCCGCTTCCACCCGGAGTCAGAGGTGCCAGGGTGATCATGACTATTATGAGCTGTGAGGTAATAGATGAGAGCAGGCTTGGGCTCTGGCCCAGTGCGAGGAGAATAGCTGAGGGGACCAGAAACTCGCTCATCCATATCAGAGTAGTGGTGACTATCATCATTGGTATCCTGGTCCTGGCACCCTTTGCCAGCGTGAGCCCCGCCTCTCTAAACATCCAGACCTCCTTCTCTATAAGCCGAACAAAGCGGTTGTTCTCCCCAAACCTTTTCTTGAGCCAGATTATCATACTCTCTATCCTCTCTGGCTTGATCAGAATCTCCCTGATGAATGCCAGAAAGAGGATCATGATCACAAGAAAGGGACCGCCCACCTTCAGCCCAAAACCTATTGAGAAGTCTGAGAAGATCAGGAATATGGCCAGGGCGATTACGAAGAAGACCCCGTCAAAGAGCCTCTCTGCCAGGATCACTGCAGTGGCCATGCCATAGTTCATGCCGCCGTCTGACAGCATCTTTATCCTTAAGGGCTCGCCGCCCGCAGAGGATGGAGTGATGGCCCCAAGAAAGTTGGAGGCAAGGGTGGCGCGCAGGGCCAGGCCAAACTTCAGATTATAGCTCAGCATTGAGGAGAAGAACTTGATCCGCACAGCCCAGAAGATCCATGAGGAGATGTGAAGCACCAGCGCCAGGAGCATGAACTTGGGGTCGACCTGCTGGAGGGAGCGCAGGTTATAGCTGATGCCCGTGTACTGAAATATAATTACAATTGAGGCAATGCTTATGGCAAACGCCAGGAGCATCTCCTTTGTCATTTTGGGCTTTTGATCAGATGCCAAGGTAGGTTCTCCCCAGAGTAGGAGCTTCGAATTAGAACTGGCGATTATAAAGATCGATTAACCAATCAACCTTTCGGAGATCATGTCACCTCATCATATATCGACTCGATCTCATCTAAAACCCTGGGCCAGGAGTACTTCTCCACCACAGCACATCTGCCGTGCCTGCCCAGAGCCGCCCTCAGAGGCTCGTTTTCATGAAGATCCAATATGAGCTCGCACAGCTCAGATCTATCAGAGAAGACCATACCACCCTCCCTGGCAACCTCGCTCACACCAGGCGTGTCAAAGGCCAGCACAGGCGTCTCACAGGCCATAGCCTCCAGGAGGACTATGCCAAAGGCCTCCAGCCTGACGGCCGTCGGCAACACCAGCATCTCTGCTCTGGAGATAAGATCTATGAGCCTGCTGTACTCCCCCCTGCCAGTAAAGAGGGCATCCACGCCAAGCCTGCGTGCGCGCTCCTCCAGATTCTTCCTATCATATCCATCTCCTGCAAGCACTAGCTTAATGTCTGCCTCTTTCTGAACATCGCCCATAGCAGCGATCAGTGTGTCTATGCCCTTATAGTCCACCAGCCTGCCCGCATATATGACATATGGCTCTCTAGACTTGGACGGCTGATATAGAGAGGCATCTATGGCATTTGGCACTATTCTCACCTTATGTAAATGCTGACTCAATGTCTTGGATGTCTCTGCATAGCTCCTGGTTGTGGCAATTATTATCTCGGCCTTGTCCAGCACTGGCTCGACCATCTTCTTGTTTATCCTCTCAAGAGATGCGCGGATGATTCCAGGAAACCCAAAGCCATTGACCCTGGGAGGCACTACAACATCATTATGGTAAGTCACCACATGAGGGCTGGCCTCTCTCATGTGGAAGGCGAATGTGGGGCTTGGCACATGGCTGTGGTAGATATCGGCCATCGTCTTTGGAAACCTGAGGGGCACTGGAAAGTACATGAAATTTATACAGGGCACGTGTATGAACTTCATCCTGCTGCTCCCGCATGAAGAGGCCACCTCCACATCATACCCTCTATTGTGCAGCCCATCGGCCAGTCCTTTTACATGATACTCAACTCCGCCCAGATGGGGTGGAAAATAGGGAGTAACCTGAAGTATCTTCATAAAATTCCTTATATTATCGACTTCTTCAACACATTTAACCTTATTGTCCTTCCTCTGTGGGAGCATAGCTTAAATTGTGTTGATACAAGCAGCATATCTACATGTGGTATATAGCTGCAAATGGATAGAATCTATTGGTTGATGAGAACTGGAAGCCGGTCTACTCCAAGTAGATCCCCTATGTTAATGGATATAAAAATGATAATATTCATGCCTGATATCGTTTGGCGGTCGGCAGGCCAGCGCCTCATGAGAATTGATGGCGGCGTCTGATGACCTGAATTTCCGAAGCGTCATCAGTCTAAGCATATTGCCTTCACTCGCATACACGACCCAACATGGTTTTACCACCAATCATTTAAATGTCGACAGCTCAAAAGAACACGATGAGACATGGCGCACTTAATGGCCGCTGCTATACAGGCCATCTGAGAATGAAGAGATCCGATAGCTGTCGGAGGGTGCGCCTCACGAGTGCATCACGGGAAATCCTACATGATATATGAGTTCTTAATTATAATATTGCTAATAATTGCCAATGGAATTTTTTCCATGTCTGAGATAGCAATCGTATCTTCTCGCAAGTCCAGGCTTCAGCATCTGGCTGAAGATGGAAGCTCCGGCGCTAAAGCCGCTTTGGATCTTTCAAATATGCCAAACCGCTTCTTTTCAACCATACAGATAGGGATCACTCTGGTAGGAACCCTTGCAGGAGCTTTTGGAGGTGCAACCATTGCAGAGTCCCTGGCCATCAGGCTCAGGGAGATCCCGCTACTAGCTTCAAACAGCGAGCTCATAAGCATTGGTGCCGTGGTCCTAGTCATCACCTATTTGACTCTAATTTTGGGAGAGCTAGTTCCAAAAAGGCTTGCATTGAGCAGTCCTGAAAAGATAGCATCGACTGTGGCCCCATATCTCAGTATGCTCTCCGCTATTGTCTCTCCAATAGTATATGTCCTCAGCGTCTCAACGGACCTGGTAATCAAGGTCATGCGCATAAAGCCATCATCAGAACCGACTGTCACAGAGGAGGAGATAAGAGTCCTGATCGACCAGGGAACCAGCGCCGGAGTCATCCAAGAAGTGGAGCAGGATATTGTGGAGAGGGTCTTTCGCCTCGGGGATAGAAGGGTTGAAGCCTTGATGACCCCCAGGTCGGAGATAGTGTGGCTGGATGTCGATGACACTCCAGAGACGATCCGGGAGAAGATATCCTGCCACCCCTATTCCCTCTTTCCTGTCTGCAAAGGCGACCTTGATAATGTTCTTGGAGTTGTCCAGGCAAAAGACCTCCTGTCTTGCACCATGAAAGAGGGACAGGTCGATCTCAAAGAGACCTTGATGCAGCCGCTATTTGTTCCAGCGAGCACAAAGGCCTTCAAGGTTCTCGAGCGGTTTAAGGAGACGGGAATACATCTGGCCATGGTCGTGGATGAGTATGGCGCAGTTCAGGGTGTGGTGACACTCACAGACATTCTCGAGGCGATAGTTGGGGATATACCCCATATCGATGAGCTTGCGGAGCCTCAAATAGTAAAGAGGGATGACGGCTCCTATCTTATAGATGGGATGCTGCCAGTAGACGAGTTTAAAGAGCTCTTCGAGATAGAGAGGCTTCCAGACGAGGACAGCGGTCTCTACCAGACAGCGGGCGGGTTTGTGATGATGCACCTGGAGAAGATTCCTACCTCCGGCGACCGCTTTGAATGGGGAGGGCTCAGGTTTGAGGTCGTGGATATGGATGATAACAGTGTTGATAAGCTTCTGATCGTGCCTTTGCAGAGCGGTGGTGCAGACACTGCACATTGAGGTTCCTGGCAAAGGTGTTCAGGGAAAAATCCTCGAGGAGACTGAGCTGCTGCATCAGCCCCTCGCTGAAATTCATCTTCTCTGGCACGAAGCTTTTGACTTTGATCTCCACATCAGCTTTAGCCGCGATCTCCTGCCTCAGGGCGCAGATATGGGCAGCGCTCAATAGGATGAAGATGGTGGCCATAAAAGAATCAAGCCTCAGGCTTTGCCCCTCTGGACAGCACTTCATCCCAGCGCTCATTAGCCCCCTTGATATACTGGTCATATGGAATAAGCGGCTTATCGAGCTGGGACCGAGTCTCCTCAGACAAGACCATATTCTCAACCACCTCTCTTCCAGCCTTCTTGACCTGCTTTCTGTACTTCCAGATCAGGGGCTTATAGGCAGATGGCGGGTCGCTCAGTATCGATCCCTCGCCGCGGTATACCTCGGCTATGACCCTGGAGTGGAAGCTTCTGGCCACTCTCCTGAAGAGAAGACTTATGACCTGGAAATGGCTCTGCTCAGGGAAGCCGCAGTTGGCTATCACCACTATATCTGGAGACCGCTTTGATCCTCCAGCGTGCCTGATCTCCCCATGTTCATCAGCCTCGAAGTGAGGATCGCCCAGGGGAATTAGCCTGTCCATGAAGTCTTTCATGATCCCTGTGACGTTATCTGTGTAGATGGGTGTGGCAAAGACGGCTATATCTGACTCAAGGTACTTTGGCAAAAGCTCTTCCATATCATCCTTGACCGCACATGCTCCTGGCGTTTCCGTCCAGCAGGAAAAGCAGCCTATGCAGTGTTTGATATTTTTGCGGGCCAAAAAAACGTTCTCTACCTCGGCCCCTGCCTCCTTTGCGCCGTTTAGAAACTCCTCCACCATCACCTGAGTGTTGCCCTTCTCAGCCCTGGGACTGCCATTGAACGCCGTTATCTTCATAGCCGGACCCTCCTGATCCCCGTGAAATCTGCGATCTCATCAAAACCCAGCCAATGCATGTGCATATCGAAGGCCTGATCCATATATGCATGGGCTTAAGATCTTTAGGATGCACATCCGTATATATTTATCTATGCCATTCCATCAGATGATGCGCCTTAGCGAGCTAAATCCTACACTCTGCCATGCATAAATCCAAACGCCATCATTATTTCGCGAGTCCCGGCCAAGGGCAGGCTCGACTTGCAGGACTACATTTCGATATGCTATACAGACCACATAATTATTTCATTCCCGAGGCCACAAATATGCTGATGCTCGCCCTCTCGCCCCCGCATGACGAAGCTGCACAGCAGTTCTCTCCAAAACAGCCAAGAGAGACATTTTTAAGACCTGCATCCTCAAACCAGCCCCGTATTGATTCCCTCTTAAACCCCATCCATCGGTCATGATGCTCCCTCTTAAGGAACTCAAATGAGTGCTCATCGAGATCAGTGATGATGAGCTTGCCGCCTGGCTTCAATGCCCTTGCCATCTCCATTATCGCCGCCAAAGGAGACTCCACATGGTGCAGGTACATGTTGGCAAATGCATAATCCAGGGACTGGTCTTGGATGGGAAGGCGTTCTGATTCCCCATGCCTGTACTCAACCCCCTCAATGCCTGAGAGCTTGGATCTCATCTCTGTGAGCATTGCCTGGGACTCATCCACTGCAATGACTTTCAATCCCCTCTCAATGAGGCCCTCAGTCATAAATCCTGTCCCACAACCGATATCTGCAGCCAGCTCTCCAGGCCTTGGATCGGCTGCTGATATGGCCTTTTCCCTCACAGCCTCAGAGAAGAAGCGCGACCTCATCTCGTCCCATTGTGAGACTGCATGCTAAATATGTTGCCAATAAACGCAAGCCCAATCTACAGGAGAATCAGGCCATCCGAGCTTCTCATCGCCTGCAAGAAGTCCTCTTCATCCATCAGCTCAATAAGCTCTATCAGAGCCTCAGTCATAAGCCCCCTCTCGGCCATTGAAGGTTCATGAGCTATTATCCTGAGATCCGGATAGGCATAGATGAGGTCAGCAAGGTTTGGCATCCCCAGGGACTCGCTATTCTGTCCAGACAGGGCCAGGTATGCGCCGTCACCATAGAGGCCCACTATCACACCACCAACCGCCATGCTGACCATTGCGGCGTTCATGAGGCCGTAGGCCTTCTCACAGCCATAAGGGGCCGTGTCCAAGAGATAGAATACGGATCTCATCTTGATAAGGAGATGACTTTATCGCTTCTCTTGAGCATCTCTGCAAGCTCATAAATGCTGGAGATCTTTATGTCTTCAGGATAATCCATGCAGCTCTGATCTTCCTTTGCTCTGTAACCCCTGGCTGTGGCACACCTCATGCAGCCCCTTATGGTTGCACCCTCCCTGGCCAGCTCGAGGAACAGGCCGCCGATGTTGGCGAAGATGGCAGGCCTCTGACCGACCTTTGGGACATGCACCCCGTCCAGGTAAAGGAAGACATTGACCTGGTAGTGCTTCAAGGCTGCCCTGGCGATCTTATAAGCCATCTCGGCCTGCTCTGAGATGTACGGCCCATCTGTCAGCACTATGGTCAGTGTCTTCAAGTCCGTGCTCAAAGGTATTCCATCATAGCCTTGAGGTGCTCCAGGTTGGTCGCATACCCGCCGTCCAGCAGGGGCGTGCACTTGTCAAGCGTGGTCTCGCCGCCAACCAGCCTGATGGCAAACGAGTAGCAGCTCTGCTCGCCGCATATCTTGCAGTTGGTCTGGGGCAGGTACTTATTGATCTCCATGTGGTCTACCCGCACCTTCTCCCTGGGCACAGGGGTGATGCCCTTTGATATGGCACCGTTTATGATCCTCTTGAGATCCTCAAGAGCATCTCTTGCCTCCTGCTCGCTCCTTATCATGGTCATGGTTATGTTCCCTGTGGAGTAGATGGTGGTAAGGACGTTCCCCTTCTGGATTATCAATGCCCCAATCTTCTCAGAGTACCTGGCCCTGGGAAAGAGCGGCTCTAAGAGCTTGAGCGCCCCTCCCAGGGGAGGAGATGCCCTGGCTATTATCCTGAATTTTGTGCTATCAGCAATGCAGGGCAGGAGCTGCTTTACCTCGGCGATCTCAATTGGCTTTGTGCCTGCCAGGTCCTTCCTGACCTCAGCTGGCTTTTCTGCCTTGGACTGCATGAAATTTTTTCCAAACTCTGTGATCTCTAAGGCCCCCTCACGGGCCTCCACCAGACCTGCCTGCTGCAGCATCTGGAGGTGGTAGTCCAGCATATTTGGGCCTGCAGATTTAGCGATCTCATCAGGCGTCCTTTTGCTCTCAACCAGCATGGCCATGATCTTTCTTCTAGTGGCGTTGGCCATGGCGTTGCTCACCAGCTTCACATCTGCCTTTGCTCCTGCCATTAAAACACCTTCTCCCTCACCTGTTTACATATCCGGATCAATGTGCCACAGAGACGGGCAAGAATGATCCTTATTCATTTATCTGCCTCGCCAAATTGATCATATCAATTATTGCCACATCCGAGAGCCTAAAATGGCACCATTTCCCAGATTTTCTCTCCTTAACCAGGCCTGCGTCCTCTAATATGGAGAGATTATGAGATATGGAAGACTGCGGCTTCTTCAAGGCAATCATTATCTCACAGACGCATAGCTCCCCGCCCATCAAGAGCTTAAGGATCTTGAGCCTGGTAGGATCTGCGATCGCCTTAAAGACCCTGACCTCTTGATTAGACTCGTCATCATCTATTCTGTCCATGAGGCTGCAGATCTTGTTGCATCTCTCTTTGGCCTTCTCTTCATCGCCAATAAGCCTCATCAGGCTTTTCTCAGCCTCACAGCACGCATCCAGGCACTTGCAGGTCTTATCACTTGAGGGCAATATTATCCTCCATCGCTGCAAAACAGGCGGTTCACAAGTCGTGATTGCTGCATTGGTCCTCTCAAAGCCCAGTTGACTCACGATATTCGACATCCGTCGTTTAGCATGCGTTTGGCACTCATATCAACTTATTCACATATAAGGATTTCTGAATACGCCGTCTTAGAACAGACTCAATTCATTTCAACTAGCCATCTGGTATTGGAATGACTCCCGGAATTGTCTATGGCTCGCCTGGGCCAATAAATATTTCGCTGAGCGTTCTTAGAGGGAAAACTTAAAAATATAAGCGAGTTATTGCTCTATAATGCCTCTATATTCAGAGGCCTGATGCGGACCAGTGGCCTTCAGCATGCCGATTACATATCAGAACGATTATTGATTAAAGATTAATGTCATCATCATATATGATGATAAATATGGCGCAGAAAAGATATGAAACGTGCCTTCACCACCTTTGTAGAGAGGCACGTGCGTTCACTAGTGCACGAAGGCTTAATTAAAACCACATTTCCCAGAGCAGGGAGCGCTTTATCGAGCTTCAAATAACCAGTTCTTGGCGGCGCATTATGCTCTGCGCTTCTGGTGACGAATGCCTATTGGTCAAGCCTAATTCGAAGTGCGCTATACTCTATACTTCTGGGCAGATGTCTTGGCCCAAAAAATCTGGGGGGAACACACCCGCGTTCAAGCTACAGCCGCCGCAAGAGGATGATCGCCTCAGATTCGAATATTTTCAACATCATTGAAGTGCCATGTGATATGCTATCGATTCATCAAACAGCTATGAGGTAGCGACCGCTTATTATCTGAAATGTTCCCCCCAGAGTTTTTGGGCCAAGGCATCTGCCCGGACGTTGGAGTTGGATCACGCATCCATGGCCGGAGATCTGCCTGCCAGTGCACCCAGAAGCATAGTCTATCCTGATATATTATATCTGGGGACTTGTTTTAGCCTCGATATACTAGAATCCTGACTCCCCACAATATCCCGTGGCCGTGGTTGCACCTTTGAAATAGCGTTCCTTTAACCTGAGGGCGACATTGACCAGGCCTATGAGCACAGGCACCTCCATGAGAGGCCCAATGACCGCAGCAAAAGCCTCAGGCGAGTTTATGCCAAAGACTGATACGGCCACAGCAATCGCCAGCTCGAAGTTGTTGCTGGCAGCAGTAAACGAGAGAGCAGCCGTGTTCTCGTAGTTCACTCCAAGCCTATAAGACATATAGAAGCTCACAAAGAACATGAGCAGGAAATATATTACCAATGGAATGGCCACCCTGACCACATCAAGAGGGAGCTCTACGATATACTCTCCCTTGAGTGAGAACATCACAATTATGGTGAAGAGGAGTGCCACTAAAGTGATATTGGATATCCTTGGAATGAACTTTGACTCATACCAGGTCCTGCCCCTGGCCCTCATCATGACTGTGCGAGTAATTATTCCCGCTATGAAGGGTATGCCCAGGTATATGAAGACGCTTTTAGCAATCTCAGCAATGGTGATATTTACAGCAACACCTTGAGCTATCCCCAGCATGGGCGGGAGCACTGTGATGAATATGTAGGCATATATCGAGTAGAAGAAGACCTGGAAGATGGAGTTGAGGCCCACCAGGCCCGCACAGTACTCGGTGCAACCCAGGGCCAGCTCATTCCAGACTATGACCATGGCTATGCATCGGGCAAGGCCTATCAGTATCACTCCAAACATGAGGTGGGGGTAATCACGGAGAAATACCACTGCCAAGATGAACATCAGCACCGGGCCTATGATCCAGTTCTGGGCCAGAGATAGAGCCATGACTTTCTTATCCTTGAAGACATTTCCAAGCTCCTCATACCTCACCTTGGCCAGCGGCGGGTACATCATCAATATGAGTCCTATGGCTATGGGGATTGAGGTTGTTCCCACCTGGAGGCTGAGTATGAACCTGGTAATGCCTGGTGCAAAATACCCAATCCCTATGCCAATAACCATCGCTGCAAAGATCCAGACTGTTAAAAATCTGGATAAAAAGGAAAGCCCTTTGCTGATACCATCCGTCATCTACTGATCCCTCCTTAAATTATCGATGTGTTTTAGCCTGCAATTATTGCCTAGCCCATGCTTCCGAGCTTCTTGTAGCCGCTTGGGCTTTTGCCCCCGGTTACAGCCGCTTTGCTGCCTTCTGGTGCAGGCTGGTGTGCAGCCCAATCAGACCAGGTATATATCTCGGCGTCATATCCCATGAGTTGCAGGGCGTATCCCACAACAGATGCCTGTTTATAGTCGCCAGAATACACAACGACAGGCTTATCCTTAGAGATGCTGCTGAACACCCCGGCGAGTTTCGACTCATCCTTGATCTTTCCATTTGCCAGGACTTTTGAAGGGTCTAGAGAGATCGCCCCTGGTATGCGCCCTTTTCCAAAATCTGCAAAGGGTCTGGCATCTATTATCTGAGCTCCTGAATCTTTAACGGAATCGTAGGTTGCCAGAAGCTCCGTTTTCTGGCCAGGGTTGTAGGTTGCAGCAGGCCTGGTGTTCGCTGAAGACTCAACTGGCAGACTCGCTGCATTCCAATCTTCGAGGCTGCCATCAAGAACCTTCACATCATCATGCCTCATGTATTTAAGCACCCAGTAGACAAGGGTAGCATCGCCAGAACTAAAATCATTGCTATAAACAACGATTGAGTCCTCATTGGATATGCCGGCCTCCCCCAGGACATCAGATAGCTCTTGGACAGGCCTGATAGACCCGTTGTCATCAATGAAGCTCTTGGATGGGATATGGATTGCTCCAATTATATGTGATTGGCTGTACAAATCACCATTGGAGGCATCGATGATTACATCAGAGCTGGACACACTCTCAAGCGGCTCGATGATCTGGCCGTTGGCAAAAAGATCTGATCTGTACTCGGGCTCAGGTATGCTTTGCGTACTATTGGCTGATGTTGAGGCAGCGTCAAATGAGTTATCATCGTCTTGATGGGGTGAGACACCTGGCACATCATCATTCAAAAATGCGGTAGGATCCCAGGTCCCTACACTGCAAGAGCAACCAGCTTTTGCGCCTGGCATCATTGTCGCCATCAGTATTACAATAATCCACAATATGGCTGTATAATTATGAGCGTTGTCAGGAAAAATGATAGCAAATCTGCTTAAATTGTTTCTTATCATATTAATCACCCGCGCATCATTTCTTTCTCAGTATTGAGATCAGATTCATAGTCTCCATTACAGCGCCCTCAGACAGCCTGTACCTGGACCACCGGCCATTTTTGCGTTCTTTTATGAGTCCAGCATCCTTCAATATGGACAGGTGGTGAGACGTGGTTGATTGAGGCCTGTTTATAGCGACCATTATCTCACAGGCGCAGAGCTCCCCCTCTTTGAGGAGCTTAAGTATCATGAGGCGGCAGGGATCAGCCATTGCCCTGAATATCTCAGCCTCTGCTTCGAGGGCTTCCTCATCTATCCCCTTTATGATAGATCGAAGTTTCTTGACCTTATCTTCCGCCTGATCTTCATTGCCAATTAATCGTGTCAATCTGCAGACGGCATCGCCCATAGAATTTGCATTACATGCGTCATCAGTCAATTGCAATAGCTACAACCCCCAGAATGAATAAGATGTGTGCACTCTTTTTCGCAAATTTCGTACTTCATAGCCTTCATATATGATGTTTACCGGGTCTATTCCTGGGCGTTATGTTATGCCAAGTCTTCGATTCATCAGTTAACCAGAAAGCCAGGCATACATTTGCTCAAGTGGGATCGCAATTGATCTCCTACGGCCCTCCTACAAGTGGTATCAACCAATGTAGATATATAAGGCTTTCTAAAAGAGAAGACCAGTTCTTATAATAATTACTATGTTAAGTAAATAGTTATCTTCGCTTCTGCGTCCTATGATAACGAAAAAGCAGTGTTATATTGCGGGATTAAATGAGGTCTGCAGGAGAACGATCCTGAGGCCAAACCATTGAAAACCCAATGTAAGACCACAATCCAGGATTTGGCGGAAAAGCCATGCATATGCTTGATTTCCTAGTATTTCCTTAGATTTTCCGTGCCCACTACTGGAAGAGGCATTAACCAGATAAATTCTTTACTAATTTCCCTTTTTCTTCAAATAATGTCGAAAACCTTATATCCAGGTCTGTTGATATAGGGTTCGTACTGCTAACACCAGTTAGGCAGAAAAGCACACCGATCAAGGTGTATGTAGCAAGAATGCAGTGTATCTATGAGGTTAGATGAAAACAGAGTCAGGGAGTGGGTAATAATTTCACAGCTTATAAAAAATTTCTCAATAACCTTGCTTATAGGCACCGTTTTAGTGGCTGGCGTGTTTGCTTTTAGCGCGTCAGGTAAGGAATCAGGAGGCAATTTTAAAGTAGGATCTGGAAATAATGACTGGTGGACTACATATCCCTCTCAGTCTACAGGTGCAGGCTCAGAGGTTAACCAACCTCAGTGGGTCTTAGATGCTCTAAAGAGCAATCCAGTGCTTATATACGTCCATAAGGATTGCAGCTACTGTGTACCTCAGACTAAAGCTATAGCCAATATCACTGAGGAGTATGGCAGCGATATTAAGGTCTTTAACTTCGGCGTTGATAACGGAGATGAACGGGCTGAGGAAGCCTTAATGGCCTATGATCCAAATGGCGATGTTACCTATGTCCCTATGACCATCATAGTGACACTGGCACCGGATTCTGCTGGAAAAGTTAAGCCTGTATGGCACAGCACCGAAGAGGTCACTGGTGACACCTGGATCAAGTCTTATGTTGATGATGCTATAAGCTATCATGAACAGAACTCTGCCAGCTGGAAGTAGGAACCACCGGAGCTAGTGATATCATAATGTCCTTGAAAATCGACAGGCCTTTTATAAGGCTGCTTTTTCTTTTTATAATTATCAGTTCAGCGCTGTTTTGCAATACTATTCAGGGCTCTTCGAAGGATAATGCCCTGGCCCCTGATTTCCAGGCTGCGGATGTAAATGGAAAATCAGTCTCACTTGGCGATTATAAAGGCCAGGTGGTTTTGCTCCATATAACGAATATAGAGAACCCCTTATGCAGGGAATGCGAGCATGTCTTAAACGTCCAGACAAATGAACTATCCAACCTGAGCCAGAAAGACCCCAGCCTGAATATTATAACCCTGAACATAAGAAAGAATCCTTACTCTAAATCCGGCCGGTCTCTGGCAGAGTCCTGGTGGCACGCCAATATAAGCTGGCCCTGGGTTGAAGATTTCGAGCCTTACCCCATTACAAGCAAATATATCAGTTACTCTACAATAGATGGCGGGTTTTCAAACCCAACGCTCCTTCTGATAGATAAAGAGGGCCAGGTGGCAGGCTTATACCATGTTTACCAGCTCGGCCTTGGCGAGATAGATGGCATCCAGAAGGCAGATGTGCTTTATGCCAAGATGAAGAGCCTGGAGGCAGGAAGCTTTGGCGAATTTGAGGGCGAGGTTTCAAGCCATAGCGTCACTTATCTTGGAATGTTCACTCTTGGAATCTTGACTTCGCTATCTCCCTGTTCTGTGGCTCTGTTGATCGCCATGTTCTCCTACATCATGACCACTCGCAGGAAAGATGAATACCTAAGAAAGAACTCATCAGCCTCTGGTGAGGGGTTCTTGATAGGAGTGGCCTTCACCCTGGGGATGGCTGCTGTCTTCTTCGTGGTAGGATTATTCCTGTCAGATCTGGGCATGTTCGTCAGAGATGCACGATCCTTCGACCTGGCAGCTGGGCTGCTCATGATAATCCTGGGCATAAATAACATAAAGCCCATTGGCGAGATCATAGAGCCTGTGCGGTCAAGGATGCCTTCCAGAAATAAGGGCTCGGAGGAGGTACAGACCGAGAAGAAAGGCTTTATGGAGCGTGTAGTCGGCTTCTCTATGGGCCTTTTCAAGTATTCAGCCTTCATAGGCGCATTCTCTCTGGGCGTATTCTTTGCCCTGGGCTGGGCGCCGTGTGCTGTGTCCCTGGTCTTCCCTGTCCTCATTTGGCTGATCTCTCAAGACATTACGCCCCTGGCAGGAGGGCTGATGCTCTTTGCCTTTGGAGTTGGCCACGGGGTGCCGGTGATTCCCATCTCCACATTCTCCAGAGCGGTTGGCGGAGAGATTGGAGAAAAGTATATCTCAGCTGGAAAGTGGGTCACAAAGATCTTCGGCCTGGCAGTGATAGTGATCGGCCTGGTCTTTGCATCCAGATACTTTGGACTTAGCTTCTGGTAATGCAGATGAGTGGCAAACCCTAAATGCTCTTGCATTCGGGAGGATATTAGAATGCGTCAAGAAGGTGGCAGAGAACTGCCCTTGTGATTCAGGTCAGTCCTCCAGGACTGGGCTTTGAGCCTGTTTAGGTTCAATCCTTGTCTTCTTCCAGGTTCTCCCTGGCCAGATCTCTTAACTTCCCCAGAGCGTACCTGGCACGCTGGATGCTGTCGCACTGGGAGAGGTCTTTTGGGTTGCAGGAGGCCAGAAGGTCCATGGCTCTATTTGCCAGCCGATAGCATCCTGCGTCTTCCAACCTCTGCAATAATATGGCTGTACGGCGGTTGAACTCACGACATTCCGAGGACTGAGTGATCCTATCGTGCATGCTGCAGAGCGCCTCAATCTCCTGCAGGATCTCAGTTCGTTCGTGCCCTTCTCCGGTCATAGCTACTAAATTCACATCGCCACCAGCATATTGGCTAGATATCCTGCAATGATTGCAATGCTGAAGACGGTGATCACAAAGGCAGCAAGCATCCTCCTCTTGAATATAGCTGAAAGAAGCGTCAGTTCAGGAATGCTTGCCCCAGCGCCTCCAATGACTAGTGCCAGGACAGCGCCTACAGACATGCCCTTTTCTATGAGAGCGAGGCCTATGGGTATCATTGTCTCAGCCCTGATGTAAATGGGCACTCCAATGGCAGAAGCTACTGGAACAGCGAAGGGATTATTCGGTCCCGCCACTCTGGAGATTATGTCTGTGGGAACAAAGCCATGGATAAATGCGCCGATACCAGCGCCTATCAGAAGGTATGGCATGAGCTGCAAGAACAGGTTTCGGGCAAATGCTGCAGCCCTGCCCATCCGCGACTTAAGATCTGAGCCCTGGTGGCAATCACAACCATTGTTTCTTATGGCAGCTACAGGTTTGACCTGGCTCGCAAATCCCAGCTCATCCAGAACCAGGGCAATTATAATCGAGCCTATGAAAGTTACCACAAAGTAAAGGGCCGCCACCTTCCATCCCATCAATATAACGAACAAGGAGATTATTACGGGGTTCAGCAGTGGCGAAGCAAACAGGAAGGACATGGCAGATGCAAAAGGCACTCCAGCGCTCAGCATTCCCAGCAGAAGTGGTATGGTCGAGCAGGAACAGAAAGGCGTGAGAGCGCCAAATCCGGCTCCAAGGAGGCTGCCCAGGATCTTATGACGCCCTCCAAGGGCCCTTTTGATGGTTTCGTCGGATACATACTCCTGGATGAGACCCACCAGGAAGGTTATGCCAATGAACAGAACAGTAAGCTCTACAGCAATCTCCACGAAGAATCCGGCTGCTACTATTAAGTTATCCCGGAACATAGTATCATTTACCCTTAAGAACCCTCGCCTGCTTGAGCAGCTCTATTACGGCTCCGTCCGATAGCCGGTAATAGGACCACTTCCCATCTCGGCGCTCCTTTACAAGTCCTGCATCTTTCAATACCGACAAGTGATGAGACGTGACAGATTGCCGAATGCTTAGAGCAGTCATTATCTCGCAGACGCACAGCTCTCCTTCTCTCAAAAGCTTCAAAATCCTTAGACGACTGGGATCTGCCACTGCCTTGAAGATATCGAGTTCAGAGGATGACTCTTCTTCATCGATCTCTTTCATCAGAGCACAGAGCTTCTGGACCCTGGATTTAGCCTTATCAGGATCGCCAATTAACCTTATCAGGCTATCCAGGGTATCTTTGCAGGCGTCTGAACCTTCACATGTCTCTTTGCTCTTAAGTGGCATCATCTTATTACCTGTAAATTTGCATTTAAAATGCTGCCATCGATAAAGCAGGCAGATCCCGCCAGGATTTAAAGCTCATCTCTTCCTTGCCTCGTAGAATCTCTGGTATTCATTCAGGAAAGCCGATTTGTATAGGCTCTTGCTTCCGTCTGGGATGAAGTTGTCCTTTCCCAGGACCTCGACTAGCTCATTTCCTGTAGAATCATCTGGGATCTTCCCATTCTTATAGAACTCCTCAAAGACCTCATCCATCCCTGCTATTCTAACGCAGTTACCACCGACATTAACTTGTCGCACGCCAACTATTTTAGTGCCACAGCAGCATTCCCTTTTGCCAAAGATCTTATCTTTCCACATTGGCTTCACCAGGAACATATTGATCTAAATCGATATATTAGTGTTATGCTCAGATCTATTAAACCAGTCATGATTAAAATTCAATCTAATTCCCACCATAATTGAGCAATGACATGAAACTAATTTAATATCATAGATGCACCGCCATATCAGATTAACACAGTGACGATGGCGAGGAAAAAAATGACGTATCTCTAGATATCAATATTTCAATGAGCTACAATAACGGCGATCTAAGGCTTGAAGATTCAGTATCAATGTATTTATAATTAGTTTGGGAGCCAAAGATTGCTGGCTCCCTACTCAACATAATCGCAAGTTCTCTCACCACGATCCAGGCAGGTGGAAGATACAGGCCTCTTCAAGCCCATCTCCTCTTTGACTCTTTCAACGATAATGGAGCAGTCCTTCAGGCTTATATCCATATCAGAAGACTTCTCTATCCCCAGATTGGTCACGACCACATGGACTCCAGGCTCAAAGCCGGCATGCTCCAGCGTCTTTCTGGCACACTGGACAGGGCAGCCGTCTATGGCCACAATTGCATCTGCGCCCCTGGCAGAGTCCGCCATGCCCTTTAAGTGTGCGCCAATTCCTGCCAGGCAGAAGAACCTGCCGACCTCTTGCTTGGTTAATTCAATTGCAGCCTGGTTGGCTATCTGGCCGACATTTGAGCCTCCGGAACAGGCAACAATCCTGATATCAGACGGGCCGCAGAGGCACTTCCTTTTTCCATCCATTGGTATTCCCTCACTTCTTCAGCATCTTCTTTATCTCTTCAACGCTTGGTGCCTTGCCCACAGCCTTGGACTGGCCGTCGATGTAAAGGGCAGGAGTCATCATCACGCCGCGGTCCATTATCTCCTGGATGCTGTCCACCTTCACGACCTCCGCCTGGATGCCCAGCTCCTGGACCGCCTTCTCTACGTTTTTTGCCAAGCTCTTACACTTGGCACAGCCTGTTCCCAATACCTCTATCTTTACCATCTATGCTCACCTTTTCTTAATGTCTCACTGTGATCAGGATACGACTGCTCCATAGATCATGCCCACAAATGTCGAGACAATCACTACCAGTGCAAAGTAAACTCCTGCTTTTTTTGCCCCTATGACCCTGGTGATCACAATCATGCTCGGCAGGCTCAGAGTGGGGCCTGCCAGGAGCAGGGCCAGAGCCGGTCCTGGGGCGGTGATGCCTGAGTTGTATCCAAATAGGGTTCCAACTACAGGCACTTCAAGCAAGGTTGGCATATAGAGCAGAGCCCCCACCACAGATGCTATAAAGCATGCCAGAAAGCTGTTTGAGCCAAAGAGCGATCTGAGCAGCTCTACGGGCATGAAGTAGCCTATTATGCCAGTGACGAATGTTCCAATGACGAGCAGTGGAAAGATCTTCCTTGAAAGAGACCAGGTCTCCTCAAAGAATGCGCTCCTCTCATCAGTGGAGAAGTACTTTACAAGGACGACAGCAGAAGCTGCCGCGAATGCAGCGACCAGGGCCCATTTCAGTATAAACGTCAGACCTGATGTGGCAGATAAAAGCACTCCTATGAGCAGCGCCAGGAACAGGACCGATTTATGCTCGGACCGGCCATCCCCGTCTTGATCTGCCAGAGCCTCAGATGCCTGCACCGTCTTGCCGCCTGATTGAACATCGCACTTAGGAGGGCTCCTCTCGAAAATGGCTGCCATTATCAGGCCTATGACCACGGCCATAGATATGGCAGCTATTGCTCTTGCTATTCCCAGATCAAGGCCCAGAACCCTGGCAGTCAGGATTATAGCCAGCAGATTAATGGCAGGTCCTGAGAAGAGGAAGGCCGTGGCCGGTCCAATTCCTGCACCCCTCTTCTCTATGCCTGCAAACATGGGCAGTATAGTGCAGCTGCAGACAGCAAGGATGGTGCCCGAGGTGGCCGCTACCGAATAGCAGAGCCACTTGGGCGCGTCTCTCCCAAAGTACTTCAGCACTACCTCTTTCCTGAGAAGTGCTGATATCCCTCCGGCTATGAAGAATGCCGGCACCAGGCACGTCAGGACGTGCGCTGAGAGATATTCAAGCAATGTTGTGAGCCCAGCCTGAAGGGCTGCCATTAGAGCGAATGTAACCATAGTATCAGCTCGTTTACCTGCCCAGTGTTCTCTCCAGTATCTTCCCTGCCTCAGCCAGATCCGAGATCTGTTCTAGTGCTAAGGCGTCGACTGCCTTTAATATATTGAAGACCCGGGAGTCCTTTATCCTGTAGAGCGTCCTCTTTCCCTCGATCTTGCGATCCAGGATGCCCGCCTCATAAAGGATGTTTAAATGCTTGGATATGGTGGACTGGGCCCTCTGGAAAGCGGGTATGATCTCGCAGACGCACCTCTCGCCATCAGCGAGGTATTGAAGCATCTCCAAGCGTATGGGATCTGATAGAGCACAAAGGATCTTCAACCTGAGATCTAAGACCGATTTTTGAGCCATGACAGCTCCAGTTTGGATGTATACACATATAAACGTATCGCACTATGGCGATGTGTAGATCATATGGTTATGTTTTTGCAGTAGAACATGCTAAAGAAGGAGAGATATATGACGAAAGAATCGAATGATCAAGGCCAAAGGAAGGTGCTCTTTTTATGCTTCCACAACTCCGCAAGATCCCAGATGGCTGAAGGATTGCTCAGGGCTATGTATGGCGATAAGTATGAAGTCTTCAGCGCTGGAGTCAAAGCCACCCGCATAGATCCACGTGCTGTGAGGGCCATGGATGAGATCGGCATCAATATCTCCAGCCAGCGCTCAAAGGGCATGGACGAGCTTAAGGGCGTTTTATTCGATCTGGCAGTCACCGTCTGCGACGAGGCCAAAGAGGCCTGCCCCATCTGCCAGGTGAGCATTCAGCCTCAGGCCACAACTCCTGTCGCCAGGAAGACCATCCACAGGACTTTTAAAGATCCAGCCACGGCAAGAGGATCAGAGGAGGATCAGCTCAATGCATTCAGGCAGGTCAGAGATGAGATCAAGGATTGGATCAACCAGGCATTTGGATAATCCCATTTTTGCTCTCAAATTAAAATTGTAAGCTTTTAGTATAAGCGCTATAAGTATAGATCATGCATTCAGGCCTTGACCTGTTTCTACAAAGCTTTCTGATAGGCATATCAGTGGCAGCGCCAGTAGGTCCAATCGGCCTGCTCTGCATCCACAGAACCCTGGCAAATGGGCGCTTGACCGGGCTTGCATCCGGACTTGGCGCAGCCACTGCAGATGCCCTGTATGCGGGCCTTGCCGGATTTAGCTTGAGCTTCATATCTGCAGCACTGATGGCCAACCATGCCTGCCTGGAGCTGGCCGGCGGCCTGGCACTCTGCTTCATTGGCCTGAAGATATTTGCATCAAACCCAATAGAGGCATCGTGCAAGGAGGAGCGGCGCAGCCTCCTTAGCGCTTACATATCCACATTTTTCCTGACACTGGCCAACCCTGCGACCATACTCTTCTTCATAGCCATAATTGCTGGCCTTGGAATAGCCGGCGCAGGCGGGGATGCTTTCAAGGGCGCAATCATAGTGGCAGGGGTGTTCATAGGCTCGGCGATGTGGTGGCTGGTGCTGTCCTTCGGCTTTGGCCATATAAAAGAACGCCCAGCGGCAGGAAAGCTTTTCCTGCTCAACCGTGCTGTGGGAGCTCTCATCTTCGGCATAGGACTGTATGGCCTGTATGCCACTATGATTCCCCTGCTTCATCATGCCCACATCATTCATTAATTTGCCAGGGCCAAAAGCTTTAGATGAGCCCGACGACATGGGCTGTGGGGATGCTGATGTTGAAGAAGACCTCTCAGTTTAAAAAGCTCATTCTGGATGACGAGATAGTGATGATGCCTGTGGCTCATGATGCCCTCAGCGCAAAAATTGCAGAGAAGGCCGGCTTCAAGGCAATTGCAGTGGGCGGCTATGCCAACACCGCCTCAATGCTTGGGATGCCGGATATCTCTCTTTTGACCCTGACTGAGATGACCGGCTGTGCGTCCCGCATAGCAGATGCAGTGAACATTCCAGTGCTCGTGGATGGAGATACGGGCTATGGCGGGATCATGAACGTCATGAGGACGGTCCAGCTCTATGAGAAGGCCGGAGCTGCCGGGATCATACTGGAGGATCAGGCGGAGCCCAAGCGCTGCGGGCACATGTCCGGAAAGCAGGTCATACCCTCCCAGGATATGGCTGTGAGGCTTAAGGCCGCCCTTGATGCCAGGTCCGACAAAGACTTCATAATCACAGCCAGGACCGATGCCATGGGCGTGAGCGGCATAGAAGATGCCATAAGAAGAGGCAACCTGTACAGGGAGGCTGGCGCTGACATGATCTTTGTGGATGCTCCAGAGTCCATAGACCAGATGAGAAGGATCGCTAAAGAGATCGATGGACCGACCATGGCCAATATGATTCCAGGCGGAAAGACGCCGCTCCTGACAGCCAGTGAGCTTCAGGAGATGGGATTTGCCGTGGTTGCCTATGCCACGTCCTGTACCTATGTCATAGCCAGGGCTGTGATGGATTTCTTTGATGAGCTTCAAAGGACAGGGAGCACTGCAGGCCTGGAGGGCCGCATGATGAGCTTTGAGCAGTTCAACAACCTTGTGGGGCTAAAGGAACTTAGGGATAAAGAGAGCAAGTATCTGGACTCTGCAATGCCAGGAACTGATCACAAGATGGTTCATAAGGATGGTCTGCAAAGATGATCTGTTAGGACGGGTTATAAGGATGGGTCATAAGTATCATGCCTACACAATAAATTTATTTTCTCATCGATAATAGATACATGTGATCGGTTCTTGCCCAAAGACTCTGATCTAAATCTCGCTTCTCCCAAGGGGGCCAACCCCGATTTTTCCATGGGGTCCATCTTCTTTATAGGCACAGCTACAGTCATCCTTCGCTGTGCAGGCTTCACCATCCTGCACGAGGATCACTTTGACCAGGTTGTGGCAGCCAGACTGATAGAGATCTGCCCATAATTACCACGGCTCAGGCAAAGGCCGGTCTTATCCAAAGAGAGTTCAGCCATGTCTACGGACTTGATACCTGGGGCTCTGTCGTTGTAAGAAAGGGAGAGGCAAATCTCAAGATCTGATCTCTCACAATGCTTATTGCCTCAGGGAAACATGCCCCGTTTTAATGAGGGATTATGTGACGAGATCTTGCACATGGCTCGTTGTAGCCTTAATGCTTCTGGCGCCAGAAGCATATGGTTTCTCATACAGTGCCTCAACGAATAGCGTTGGCTATTCTGCTGAATTCAGAGCGCCCGTTGAAGAAGAACTTGTGGCAAGCACTGCCTTAAATGGAGGCAGCCTGTCGAATACCATCAACGGTCGAGGCGACATTCATGAGAACCATTTCGTCGGCAACGGCGCTGGAGCCACGGCGCTTGTTCGTGCGGACGTGATCAATGCATCGAGCTACACCTACAGCTACGAGCTTGTCCCAAGTCCTGTTATGGCACAGAATGCCGCAGAGGTACAGGCATCTGAGCATCTGGATGTCAAGAGTGCTGACTATATCAGAGCTCTGGCTTTGGCTGCTGCGCCAAACCTGTACTCATCCGTCAGCACTGAGGTCAGAGGCGGTTCGCTTTCAGGATACTCCAACAAGGCCGTGGCCTCGGCTGAGAGTGCAAAGGCATCTCAGAGTCTGGATGCTGCATCAAGGTCAGTGCAGACATATTCCAGGTCTGAATTTGCGCTTAAGGGAGAGAGGCATAGCTCGCATGTGACCACTTCTATACAGGGAGATCTGACAAAATACAGCGATACCGCCACCAGCATGGTCGTCGCCGACATGGCGGAGTATGCGAGTGTCGTCGAGAATTCGCATATAGTTGGATCATTCACCAGCAATGCCCTTGAAGGTGACCAGTCCAATATCAGAAGATCAGACTTTGGCACTGAGTTCGACCTGAAAAGATCTGCATGGGTTGGATATGCCTCTATGGGAGGGGGCACAGGAGATGCAGATACTCAGGGGTATTATGTCAAACCTGGAGAAAAGATCCAGGATGCCATTAACGCAGCCAAGTCAGGAGATACAATCAATGTGACATCAGGCACCTATCTCGAAAATTTGGCTATAGGAAAAGACCTGAATGTATATGGGGCAGATCCAGCGAGTACCATCATAGACGGCAGTAATAAGGGCTCAGTCATCAGCATAACATCTCCCTGCACTATAGGCAACCTCAAGATTCAAAATGGTTATGCAACCAGCGGAGGCGGCATCTACATCAATGGCGTCACTGGAACTGTAACCCTGACTAACTGCATCATATCCAACAATCAGGCCACTAATTCAGGCGGAGGCATTTTCACCAGCGGTGACAAACTGGATATGAATGGCTGTAGCATATCCGGCAACTCTGCGCCAGTGGGCGGCGGGATCAGCATCGTGGGCAGATCAACAGTTGTCGCACAAAAGATCAGCATCTCAGGGAACACTGCAACCAGATTGGGCGGCGGAGTCGTCAGCGGTGGCAAATTAGAGATCCTCGATGGCATCATCTCTGGAAACTCTGCGAAAATGGGCGGCGGAATTGCATTAGCGGGTGGTGCCTGTAGGATATTTCCCGACGTCTACGTCTCTGGGAATAAAGCTGAGAAATATGGCGGCGGAGTTTTTCTTATGTCTGGCGCAAGTTTTGAGGGGATCAGCAGCGTCCGTGATAACTCTCCAAACGACATAGTTCGTATACCTTAGTAGATATAGTTCGATGGGATGTCGATAATATGCGAATCTGAGGCTATCATCCTCTTGCGGCGGCTGTAGCTTGAATGCGGGTGTGTTCCCCCCAGATTTTTTGGGCCAAGGCATCTGCCCAGAAGCATAGAGTATAGCGCACTTCGAATTAGGCTTGACCAATAGGCATTCGCCACCAGAAGCGCAGAGCATAATGCGCCGCCAAGAACTGATTGACAGATCTCTGACCCATGATCTGGATTTGAAGCTCAATTGAGCGCTCCCCGCTCAGTGAAGTGTGGCCTTATTTAAGCCTTCATGCACTAGACTCTCCAGCTCCTGCCCGCACCTGGAACAAAATCCCACCAGGTTTGCTGTTAGGGCTGCTCATTCGTGCAGGCAGATCCCAGAACATCGGCCATGCTGTAGATGCCAGGCTTGGCTCCCACAACCCAGCCCGCCGCTCTCACCGCGCCGCTTGCGAATGCTGATCTGCTGTGGGCCTGGTGCCTTATCTCCAGCCGCTCACCGGGACCGGCGAAGAGCACGATGTGGTCACCCACAATATCGCCTGCCCGGACGGCATGGACTCCGATCTCCTTTCCTCTCAGGGCTATGCCCTCCCGGCCGTGCTTGACCTCATCTATGCCTGTGGCCCTCTTGAGAATATTTACCGCAGCCACAGCAGTTCCAGACGGCGCATCCTTCTTCATGCAGTGGTGGGACTCTATGACCTCTATGTCGTAATCCTGGAGTGACCTGGCTGCCATCTCTATGAGCTTCCAGAAGACATTGACGCCCATGATGAAGTTGGGGGTGATGACTGCCGCCACCCTTCCTTCTATGGCCCTTCTCATCTGGGCCTGCTGTTCCTTGGAGAGGCCGGTGGTTCCCACAACCAGGTTTATGCCCAGATCTGCGGCTATACAGACGCTGGACACAGCTGCTGCTGGGACTGTGAAATCTATGAGCACGTCGGGCCTCTTTATGGCCAGAATATCTCTGAGCTGAGAGGCACAAGAGACGGTCACGCCGCCTGCCAGGAGCTTGCCTGTTCCGGTGATGCCAAAGCCTGCAACCAGCTCCATCTCTGGCACTGCTCTCATGGCATCTATGACCATGGTGCCCATGCGGCCCGCGGCTCCTGTTACGGCTACCTTTATCGTCATGAGTACTCGCCCATTCTTCCTATTATCTCTTTTAAGACCTTCTCCTAATTAGCCCTCTCTTTTCTCATGCATCCCTGATCTAACCTCATGGCCTGAACGCAATTGGGCAGATAGATTCTGCATAGATCCTGCGTAGCCCGACTCCTGAGCAGCAATATAAATAATTGGACGACCGAACCATCAATCCTTAAGGAGGGACTGCTGTGAGGAGAATAGAGCTGCTATTGATCGTTATGCTGGCCCTGATTGCATCCGATCCGGCCCTGGCGCAGAGCCTGGGCATGATCAGCTCGCCCAGCATTTGGGATTCGGTGGAGTCGTATTGCGAGAGAAACGGTGGCACTCCTCAGAACGGAAAGTGCTACTTCCCTGATGGCGGGTACTGCGGCCTGGGTGCATTTTATGCAGGAGCCTGCCCCAGCAAGGCGGACAGAGAGCAGGCCCAGTGGGAACAAGGGGCATATGCTTTCCTTTATGGCGGCGATAGCTGCTATGCATGCGGGCTTGACAGCACCCCAATCGTCAACTCAGGCAGTCCTCCTACCATCAACTTAGACAGCGCAGTCACATCCAACACAGCCGCAACCACAGCCGGCTACTGGCAAAATCTGGCTGACCAGCAGTATGCTCTGGGGTCCTACCAGAATGCGTCTGATCTGTACACCAAGGCATTGAACCTAGATCCATCACTGACCATGGCCTGGCTCAACCTGGGAAGCTGCCTTTTCATTCTTGGGAGCTATGACAGATCACTTGCAGCCTATGAGCAGGCTCTATTGCTGGAGCCACAGAATGCTTATGCCTGGCAGGGCAAAGGCCAGGATCTGCAGATGCTGGGACGATCAGATGAGTCAAAGGCCGCCCTGGAGAAGGCCAGGTCGCTCCAGCCCAGGATGGGCGAGTCATCTGTCTCAGGTCAGGGATTGAGCAGCTGAGTGAAATCCGGCTGATGGCGACAATTAAAAGATCGCTGCGGGCTCTCATCAGCAATGCTTCTTCTGAGCCCTGAGCCAGCTGTCCATATCCGCAGCCGCCACCTTCCCAGCGCCCATGGCGCTGATAACCGTGGCCCCGCCAGTGGTGATGTCTCCGCCTGCCCAGACGCTATCCATGGTGGTCTTGCCGCACTCATCAACCACCAGAGTCCCCCACTTAGTGGTCTTGAGCTCTGGCGTAATGGCAGGTATCAGGGGGTTTGGAACAGTTCCCACTGCTATAATGACAGTATCTACATCCATGAGGTGCTCTGAGCCCTTCTTGACCCTGGGGCTGCGCCTGCCGCTGGCATCGGGCTCTCCAAGGACCATGTCTACCACCTCCATGGCCCTGACATTCCCCTTTTCGTCACCTATGAACTTGGTGGGGTTGGTGAGGTAGTCGAAGATCACACCTTCCTCTTTGGCGTTCTCTACCTCCTCAAGCCTTGCCGGCATCTCGGCCTCTGACCTGCGGTAGACCACATGTACTTCATCAGCACCCATCCGAAGAGCGCACCTGGCAGAGTCCATAGCAACATTGCCGCCTCCGATTACCGCCACTTTTTTGCCTTTTCTTATAGGGGTGTCGTACCTGGGGAAGAGGTATGCCTTCATGAGGTTGATCCTGGTGAGGTACTCGTTGGCGCTGTAGATGCCGTTTAGGTTCTCGCCCTCAAGGCCCATGAACCTGGGGGCTCCAGCACCAATGCCCAGGAATATGGCATCAAACCCCTCATCGAGCAGCTCCTTTACCAGGAACTGCCTGCCAATCACAGTGTCCAGCTCGAGGTCTGCGCCCAGCGATCGAACATAATCCACCTCTGACTGGACTATGCTCTTTGGCAGCCTGAACTCAGGTATGCCGTAGACAAGGACCCCTCCGCCCTGGTGCAGAGCCTCAAATATCACTACCTTGTGGCCCCGTCTGGCCAGATCGGCTGCACATGTCAGCCCTGCAGGCCCGCAGCCAACTATCGCCACCCTCTTTCCAGTAGGCGGAGCTATCTCACAGCGCTCTGTGCAGGCCTGGGTCCTCTCCCAGTCTGCTACATAGCGCTCCAGCCTGCCAATGGCAATGGGTGCGCCCTTCTTGGCAAGGACGCACCTGCACTCGCACTGGACCTCCTGGGGGCAGACCCTTCCGCAGACGCCCGGAAGGCTGTTCTTCCTCTTCAGGGCTCTGACCGCCTCGGCCATATCTCCCTCCCTTAAAGCCCCTATGAACTCTGGAATATCCACCCCCACAGGACAGCCCTCGACGCATTTGGGCTTCTTGCACTGGAGGCACCTCTTTGCCTCTGCCATGGCCTGCTCTTCCGTATAGCCCAGAGCTACCTCCTGGAAGTTCCTCCTCCTCTCATCCGGGGGCTGCTTTGGCATTTCAACCCTGTTCAAATTGATCTTGGACGGCATCATATACCTACTGCATGATCTCGTTTCGATCTCCGCCACCAATATAGATAAATTATTCCTTCATAGACTGTCCTGTATCCAGGGGTCAGGCAATGCCAAGTTTCTCCTTAATCACCTTCTCCAGCTCATGCTTGGGATAATTGCCGACCTGCCTGTGAACCAGGGTGCCATCCTTGAAGATCAGCAGAGTGGGAAAGTTATAGATCTGGTATTTTACAAAGGCATTGAGATTCTTATCCACCCTCAGCTTGGCAAAGGTCACCTCGCCTTTAAAGTCCCTGGCCATCTCATCCACGACAGAGTCAATGGACTGACACGGATCACATCCCGCCTTCCAGCCATCGATGACCAGGAGTGGATGGTCTCTTATGACTGAGTCCATATTGCTGTCGTTTACTATAATGGGTGTATAGGAGATATCCCCCGCAGATGAGAGATCTTCAGCATGGATGAGGCTGACCTGGCTCAATGCCTCAGACGAATTCTCTTGAGCAGACGAATTCTCCTGAGCAGACGAATTCTCCTGAGCATGCGCCAGGAAGACCAGCGATACCAGGCTGCAGATAGCCAGTGCTTTCCATATCGATATATTAATGATCCCTGATATATTCATTGCCCTCACCAGAACCACCTTATAAAAAATTGGCATTTAAAATAAAGTTTTCGCCATCTACGCATCATCCTTGCCAGGTCTGGCCCGGATCCCTGTCGCTTTGCTATCCGATAAATGTCTAGTACAGCGAGGCTAAAACAAGGTTCTGTAAAGTCCTCGGTATCTGTGCCTTTCTGCGGAATTTGTCAAAAGTCGGTAGTTATGCTAGAGATTGATTAAAAATGGGGTTATGTTCGTGGTGGTTGGGGATGAGGAACTTTGTAAAGGCGTGTTACTCGGAGATGGCAAACAGTAGAAGAATATAAATCATGTCCATAGTGATATATGATTTCGTATTTGTTGTTTGGGGATTGATTTCTGTATATCATACAAGAAATTTGCTCGGAATTATACCCGCCTGGATAGCGATAACAATGTCATACTTCCTTGGTGCATTAGCATTCATGTCTACAATACATGTTATTGAACAGGGAAGAATTGATAAGCGATAGGTTTTTTATCATCTTTTATGTGCAAGATCAAGGTCTCCCCCGAAATGATGGCGGGCATTATTGGCGCGTTGATTGGGGGATCTGCGACATTCATAAGCGTGTTTATTGCATTCAGCCTGCAACAGCAGGGACTAGAACAACAACAGTTAACAGAGCAACAGAATATCGCCAACGCTGCTTACATTGATGTATCGGGAATAGAGAATCGCTTTAATCGTGCTATAAGTCGTTTTAACGCAAGTGAATTAAAAGAGCCCAATTCCTTCGAATTTACAACCATTCAATTTTATAGAGACGATGGATTATATTATATTCTTGGCAAGGATCTTTCCAGACTGAACAGAACCCTATCAGCAGATCTTTATAAATTTTATAATCAGGTAGTAGAAATTGAGAACAAGCGAGCGGTTATATCTTCCATAATTGAGAAGCAAATACGCGGCGAAAACATAACGCAGTATGATGTGATCATTGCGCACACATTCTCAAAAGGCGTGTATGAAGAGAGAATACCTCATTGTATTAAGTTGGCCGAAAAAATTAAACGAGAACTAAACGAGGAATACGATATTAACTACACATCACCGCCAGCAACCATGCTTGATAATCAAACCGAAACATTCTATTTGCAGGGAGGGCAAATACACGTTTCTGCTATTTAGCACTAATAATTTTATTTTTTCTCCCTCAATTACCTTGGCTAAAATCCTCCCCAAAGCGCCTATGTGGCCTTCGTCTTCTGGCACGCATTCTGAATCAACGTAATCCACTTATTATCGCCCTCGATCTTTATCCCACAAGCTTCGGATGGCGTCTTACCATCTAACCCCTCATGTGGTCTGATATAATTATGATAGATCTGCATGCCCTGTAAGATAGGAGTGGTCTTAGTCTTCAGCCCTCGCATAGTCTTCTCTCGATCTCGGATCTCTCCGTTTATGCGTTCCATCTTGTTATTATTCATAGATCCAGCCAACTTGATAGCGTTGACATGCTGCGATTGGGGCCTCCGAACGGTGTAGAACTCCTTTACGAAAGCATCGTGATATGAAGAACTCATGAGCATGAAAAAGATCTCCAAATCTGTCCATCATATTATTTCAGCCTCGTTGCACTAGGCAAATGTCTAGGCAATGCTGATCAAAAACTGAGTGGGTCGGGCAGACCTCAGGCCGCCTTACTGATGAGCTTTGATCTTGGTATCTCCTTAAGTCTCATGTTGCTGAACAGGAAGACGCTGGCCTCGGGGTGCTCTTTTATCTGCAGCCAGAACCAGTTGCGGCACCTGTACATCTCCTGAGCAGGGAATATGTCAGTGCCGTTGTTCTTGATGATCCACAGGAACTTCTTGGGCCTGGCCGCGAGCACAAACGCCCTGTCCTTGACAGTGAGGTCTGTTTGAGAATGGGTGGGCATCCCAAGCTCCCTGGCCTTGGCCTCCAGAAGCCTGTAGGTGCGGTGCGCTCTGGCATCTTCAGCCTCGGCTGGAGAAAAACCATCACCAATCAAGCTCATGAGTGTATTCTTCTGCATCATTAAACGGGCCGTCAGGAATTCAGCTTTCATGGCCTATCAATAATCTCTCGGTAGTTCTTATGAGCATGCGGGGGAGGACGAAAGTATTCCTATGCTTTTGGTCCGGGATAGATCAGGATGAGATAAACGCCAGCTCCTGTTCAATAAAGGGATTCATCTGTGTGCAGTATCCGTGCTTGGCGCATCCCACAACATGCATCTCTTTTGGCAGCCGGGCCAGGGCATAAGTCTGATCCGCATTTTTAAAGGGGATGATGGTGTCGTTTAGAGAATGAATCATGGCCAGCTTCCTTGGAGGAATCTTGATCAAATAAGAATCAGGATCTATTGACCTGTAAAATCTGATCAGGAGCGGGTCAGTCAGCCCCTGTGATATGATTGCAGCATCCGTTCCATAGCCACATGTGCTAATGGCCAGAACGCCGCGAGCACTGGGGTCCAGAGCACATGCTATTATGGCGAACCTTCCACCATTGCTCTCTCCGGCATATATAATGCGCTCTGGATCAATCCCCGGCTGGTCCCTCAGCACCTCTGCTGCAGCAAGGGCGTCGTGAACCATCTCATATTCCACGGGCTCATCGCCCTTAGAGAACTTCAGCAGATCTCCCTGAACATCAATCCCGCCAAGATTCCTCTGATCGATGGCCAGGCTTGCATATCCAAGACCACACAGGTACTTTGCCAGACCTTGCTCCTTCTCTTTTGTCACTGTGGCGCCGGGAAGAAGCACAATGCCGGGAGATTTAGTTCCTGGTTTCGTCTGAGGCATGAGGAGAAGCCCGGAAACCTCCTTGCCTCTGCTATCGAACCTGACCTCATACAGCGTGGAGATATTCGAAGTTTCAACAGACTTTGTCTGGAACTCAGGCCTGGGCGTTGAGTATTCCAGTAATCCCTCATCGCTCACCTGCCATTCCTGCCTGGCATCTGAGAGCCAGAGCACGCCAATAAATGCTGCCATGATGCACCCAATGGCCAGAATTATCACGACTGAACGGCTTTTCATCTTTTGGTCCCCTATCAACTAGCAGGAGACTTGATCATTCTTGAGGTGCTCCACAAAGTATCCAAAGAGACGGTGGAGATAATAGGGGTCATAGCTTAAGTCGTGGTTCCTATTGGTCATGATCAGCAGATCAAATGGCCTGCCTTCATCTATGAAAGCATCGACCAACTGCATGGTCATACATGGATTCACACTGCTTGCCTTCACGGCCCCTCTCCTCGTCGTCGGCATCATGGGAATGATCATAGGCCCCGCAATCTACGGCTTTGTGCTCGCTGCATTCAGGACATGGATCTACTTCAAGGAGATAAAGGTCAGAGATGACAAACCCATCGTCCTCATCGAGCAAAGCTTGCAGCAGGGTGTGCCGCCGATCGTTTAACAGGCAAAGGGGATACAGCATCAGATTTTGCTCTTGCTCTTCTGGCTCAGGTCTTTGCCCTGATATTTGGCAAGCATCCTGGCCAGATCATCGACCCTCACGGGCTTGGCTATAAAGTCATCCATTCCGGCATCAATGCATCTCTTCCTGCTGTCTGGAAAGACATAAGTGGTTACTGCTATGATCTTTGGCAGCCCCAATGCCGGGCCACGCTTACGAATCTCCTGGGCGACTGTAAACCCATCCATCTCAGGCATCATTATGTTGACAAGCAATATGTCATATTGCTTTTGCTCAAGAGCGTGCAGTACGCTAATGCCATCGCCTACAGCATCGGCCGCATAGCCCAGCCTCTTAAGAATCATCAGCAGTACCTTTTGATTTGACGGATCTGCCTCTGCCAGCAGTATCCGTAAAGGGCTGCCGCCAGTAAATGACATAACCCTAAACCCCATAACCTTAACTACAGGCACCTATATAAAGGTATTTATGACTAGTTCACAATAAAAGTTTTTGAGGATTCATTTTGCAGAGATCCCTTAGTTTCATCCAATAAGCAGATACCAGCTCAGGGCTTGAAGATTGTGCCACCACCTATATTAGCTTGATTGTAAGTTGAGCTGCTTTGGTCTGGGCAGGCGCCCAAAACGCTCATGATGCCACCCATATTCGCTTTGTATTGCTGCGAGATACAGGAGAGTTGGCTTTCAGGTATTCTATTAAGGCTGTCAGATCATTTGGTCCGCACATGCGGTCGGTTCCTTCCTTGAGCACTGTAAAGTTATCACCACCATCTGCCAGGAAGCTGTTGACGGTGACCCTGTAGATGGCACTTGGATTGATGGCTGTGCCATTCAGCCTGATTGAGCCCATCTCCACCTTACATCCCAGGGGAGCGCTCTTATTCCAGGTATAGGAAAAGCCCCTTGAGACCTGGAGGACCCTCTTCTTTCCAGGCAGGGGATTGTCGAACTGCTCTTCCAGGAGATCTTTGATCTGGGCCCCTGTGAGGGTCATTGTGACCAGGCCGTTTCCAAATGGCTGTACACTGTAGGCCTCCTCATAGGTTACCTGGCCTGGCATCTCTGAGCCGCTTATCTGAGGGTATACCAGGTTTGCCCGGATGCCCCCAGAGTTCATGAAGGCCACAACCGCCCCGCTTGAGTTGGCTGTGGCATATTGCTGCGCATCAGCTATGACATCGCCAAGTGCAGATTCTCCAGAGGCGCGGTATGCAGTGGTGATATTGGTGGTGATGGAGCCCACCACCACATCAGCCCTGGGAGCTGCCATTGACCTGTACTCATCTACAAGCTCTGACATGGCCGGATCTTTTGGCATGTCATGGGATACAGGTATGTTCCTGGCATGAGCATAAATTACATCGCGGGTCTCTTTGCTGATAATTAGGTCAACATCAGTGAGAATCCTGCCATTAGAGCCGGCCTGGGTCACTATGCGCCCATCAACCAGTGAGTTATAGGCCCTATGAGTGTGTCCAGTGATGAATGCATCCACCTCATCATCTGTATGGTTGATTATGTCAACTATAGAGCCCATCAAATTAACGCTCTCATTGAATGACCCGTACTGAGTGCCGCCATCATGGATCAATACTATGATGGTCTGTACTCCTTTCTTCTCAAGCTCCAGTGAATATCGATTGATCGACCCGGCTTCATCAAAGAACTTCAAGCCCTCCATGCTTTCAGAAGATGTTATGGTAGGTGTATCCTTCAAGGCGATACCAATGATGCCAATTGGAACCCCCTGGATGAAATGGATCTTGTAAGGAGGAAAGATGGCTTCTCCAGTGGTATTATTTGCCATATTGGCAGCAAGATAGCTAAAACCAGCCCCTGCATAGGGCTTTCCTCCAAAGCAGCCATCTAGAGGGTGGCACAGGCCGCTCTGGATGCGGCCAAGCTCGGTTATGCCCTCGTCCAGATCGTGGTTGCCCACTGCAGAGTAGTCTACCTCCATCAGATTTAATGCCTGGATGGTGGGCTCGTCCCGGAAAAGAGCTGAGGTCAGAGGGCTGGCTCCGATGTTATCTCCGGCAGATACCACTATGGTATTTGGATTCTCGGCTTTCAGGGCCTTTATGCGGGCTGCAAGGTACTCAACTCCGCCCACGTCTATCTTGGTCGGCTCGGCCGTCTCGTTATAGTGGACAGTGAGCTTACCTATGGGCGGCTCAAGCTGTCCATGCAGGTCATTGAAGGCCAGTACCTGGAGATCGATAGTATCGTTTTCAGGAGATGCTAAGGCTGCTGAGACTGTCAGAATTATGATCGCCAGAGGAGCCAAAAGAGCTATACTACATTGCATTGCCGAGGTCGCCCTCACCCATCTAATATGCCTGTTTCCCAAAGAAAGCCACAAACGCTTTACCCCCTACAAGTCTTTGCCTGAGCATATGGATACAATGCCAAACTATTTAAAATTTATGAGTATGTTATGAATATCGTTCTAAGATGTTTCAGGATGTCAGAGCTGGCCTCTCATCCTGCCAGCCTGCGAGATGGCACCAGCTCCTTCTGGCCGCCTGTCTGAGCCAATGCAAAGGTATGTGTAATGATTGGCGTCTCCATCAAGCAGCTCCCGGCAAAACTTGCTGACTAAAAATGCTCAGTTATGGCTGGATAAAAGTGTAGACTTCTCCAGGCACCCACAAAACCGGCCTTAAATCGCAAAAAAAATTAATTGCTCAAGGGCGACTCATCCATGCCCAGGAACGAGAGTGCGTTCTCCCCGTACTCGACGGGTGCATAATGGGACCCGACATGCGGGAGTCCCTTAAACCGCACGAGCCAGGAGCCGTTGATCTGCCCGGCCATTCTGACAGAGACCGCATCGGGAGTCAGAACGTCTTTGGTACCAACAACCAGCATGACATCCTTCTGGATGCCGGAAAGACCGTCATAGGACCCGTTCCATTCGAGGTTTGCCTGTGCCTCTTTGTGGATGCCCTCTGACAGGGTGGAATTGGTGGCCGCCGCTTCAATGAACCCGAGCAGTATTTTGGTCTCTGGAATCCGGATGCTATATGAGGCGGAATCCAGGACCAGTTTTCTAACGCGATCAGGGTGATCTATGACCAGCTGCTGGGATACCGATGACCCCATGGAGACCCCGTATGCATTCATGCTGTCATAGCCAAGAGCCGTCATCAGCTCGGCTGCATCATCTGCGTACTGGGCAATGGAAGGTGTCGCATTATTGTCACTGCTGTATCCCATCCCCCGGTGGTCATAGGTATAGACATGATATTTCGTGGCAAGGATGCCAATGAATGTCTCGTTCCAGTCACCAATGGTATTGCCAAATCCCTGGATCATCAGGAGCGGTTCACCGGACCCGAATTCACGGTATCCCAGAGCGACCCCATTGACCTGTGCATACTCGACTGGTGTTGCGTTGAACGATACGGCTGGATATGGCTGCGCGGCCGCGCCTGCGGCATTGGCGGTGCCAAAGGCGCCCGTACACTCCGCCGCAGCTAGGAGGCAGATTGTGACGGCAATTGCCAGGGCATAAATCTGTGTCTTTTTCATTTAAGATCCTCACAATTTTTTATTAAAAAAAATTTATCGGCCCATAGGTGGTCAGTAGTTCTGCATTTTAGCCTGCATTTCCGGAGTTAGTTGTTTGACTAGCTCTGCATTGTACGAACCTGTAGGCAACAGATCTCTCTCATCTTTGAATATTTCATGAGCAGCGATTGCATAAGAACGAGATAGCGCAGCAAACGACCCGTCTTTGACTGCCGGATCAACGTCGGTCGCAAAGATGGAAATAGTATTATCGCTGTTGCGGACAATCTCTAAGGTGCGGAACTGCTGAGGGAACTCTCTTAATGATGAGGTTTCAACCTCCCAGAAGCCGAGTTCAGGATGGGCGGCATCAGGTGATTTTAGTGCAGTAACCGTGTTCCCATGACGATGTCCCGCGACCCAGAGGATGAGATTGGGGTATGTATGAAGCTTGGCAGTCAGATTCTTCTCGGAGACTGCCGAGTATTTGCTCCAGGTCATTGAAGCGCCAAGACCCGTATCCGACAGTTTGACGCCTATGGGTATGTGGGCAGCGATGATCATGAGTTTGCCTTCAGCCTGGCCCTTATCGAGTTCTTTTACAAGCCAGTCATAACGCTGCTGGTCAAGAGAACCGTGTCCATTGCTGCCGCCATCATCACTGGGATCGGTGTCCCTTTGGGTATCGTCGAGTACGATGACTTTGATAGGCAAACTAGAGTTCGGCTCGAAAGTATAGCAGGCGAATCCCTTTGATATGTCGGATTGATTGAATCCATGTCCTTTTGGACTTGAAGATGTATTAAAAAATTCGCTTATCCACTCATTTCTAGAAAGAAAACGGCGATTAGGATCGGCTGGTACCGTTGGTGGGGTTGTGAAGTTTGCGACAGGTCCTGCACCTATAACGTCACCGTAAGGTGTCCGGCCATCGATTGTGCCCATATAGTAACCACGGCCTTTTATGCCGGTAGACTCGGCGAATATATTGCCCTGGTTGAGTATTGTATTTCCGATAAGAGAACTTTTGATGTAATCATCCGGAGGGAACATGCCCATCCAGAAATGATCGTGGTTGCCAAGAGCCTGATACCAGGGGATCGTCTTATCAAGCCCTGCTGCCTTGTATTCATCCTGATAATCATCATGAGGTCCGGGGAGAGGATCATCCTTGAGGCCTGAATCAGGGTTTATATTCTTGCCGTCAAGGACATCGATAAACCATCTAAGTTCGTTGTACTGAGCGCTGTTGCAATCATCGCCAAGAGAGATGCCGAAATCAAACGGTTTTTCTTTGTGCTTGGCGTTTATCGTCTGGACGGCTGCGTCGAGAACTTGAGTTGTATATGGCATAATCGGCGAATATCCTGAAATTATGCCCCATTTGTAGCCATAATAGACCACCTGAGCAGGAGATTCTTTATCGGTGATATGAATGTCGGTCATGGTAAAGAAATTCAAAAGCCTTGTAGCATTAGTGGCTGAGGCAACGCTATAATTGGCAGGCATTATGTCGAGCCGCTTTACAGACTCGAGGCCTGGTCCATAGTGCCAGCTGCCATAGCCGTTTTGCTTGAATTTTGAGACCTCATAAGGAAGAACCGTCTCTGAACCTGAAGGCATTGGGTCAGGCACGATCGTCCTTTGGATCGTCGTAAAAACATCAGACGCAATTGGGTATCCTTCAATCTGACTTTGATTCATGTCGACGCTCATTGAAGATCCTGATGATGAGAAAACCAGAGTGCCAACTAAAAAGATTAAACATAAACTTTTGTATTCTTGATATGGTTTCACAATATACCTCCTTTTAATCGTCCAGGCGGTGTGCCGAATCTGCAGTAAACCGAAAATTCCTTGGTGGGTCTGAGTCATTAAACAGGCAGATTTGATCGGTCGCAGCAATGCGTTTTGAATTCGCTGACATATAAGCATTTAATGACTCTGGTACACGAGGGATAATTGGTCTGGGATCGCTATTCTTGCTTGCGCTATAAATACATTCCTTTATATCCACGCTTCTTGGGACGACTGCCCAGAAGCATAGAGTATAGCGCACTTCCAATTAGAGCAGTCGTCGCCAGAGACCCATGATCTGGATTTGAAGCTTTTCAGTGCTCAAAGTGCATATGCATCTCAGTCTTTCCATCCTTGCTTGAGAAGGTGATCTTGTTGGCATAGCGGCTCATCATGTAAGCGGCCAGCCTTGCAGGCGCCACCTCTTCGCCGTCCAGGGAATCGAGACGGGGCAATCCTCCTGTCATATCGAATGGTTTGCCCTCGTATGTGGCAAAGATATCCAGGTTGAACTCATCGAACTGGACCTTTACCAGCAGCTTCTTTCCCATGAGCCCGACTAACGATGCCAGCTCCATAAGCTCTGCCAGGGCTGCGGTGGCGCCCATAATCACGTCGTGCCTGGCGCCCCAGACCCCGCCCTGCTTCTCCATGAAGCTGAAGACCTTCTCTGATGAATCAACTCCGGGGACAAGCTCCAATGTCGCGCTCTTTCCCACGCCCATCCTGAAGAATGAATTTAGCAATATGGCAGATATGGTGGCCACTGATAATGATGATGAGAATACGGTCCCTGCCCAGGGATGGATATTGGAGAAGAGGCCTGGCACATAATCAAAGCTGAGGCCAAAGATTATGGACATGCCTATGACAAAGGTCTTTCTTGCATCTATCATCCTCGACATTATGATCTGCATTCCTGCTAGAATCATAAAACAGACTGCAAATACAAGGGATGCTCCCATCACAGGAGTTGGCATTATCACAAAGATTGCAGCAAGCTTTGGGAAGAATGCCAGGAGAATAAGTATGCCGCCTGCTGCAAACCCTATGTACCTGCTGGTGGCGCCTGTGGCTATGGAGAGCCCTATGTTGCTTGATGAGACCGACTGACCAAGCGCTCCCAGGAGGCCTGAAGCCATGTTCCCCAGGGCGCAGGCCCTTATGCCTTTGCTCACAGAGATCATGTCCATCCTCTTCCAGCCTGCATCATTGATCTTCTGGCAGATGGTCAGGTCGCCCATGGTCTTTAAGGCAGAGGAGAGGCCCGCGACTGCAAAGGGCACAAGCAATAGGCCATTGAATGACATGCCGAACTTTCCCACCTGCGGAATGCGAAACAGTGGAGTATCTATCAGGATCTTGAGGCTGTCATATGTGAGCAGTCCAGTTACCAGGGCTGCTATGTAGCCTGCGGCCATGCCTATCAGAAGAGAGTATAGCCGCAGCTTTCCCTTGCCCCATACATTAAAGCAGGCAATGACTCCTATGGTGAACAGGGCTATGAAGAGTGAGTGCATGCTTGGCAGAGGATGAATGCTGTCGATTCCAAAGAACTTGGGGACCGCTATTGGAATCACCTCAATTCCCACCATCAGCACTATGGTCCCTGTCACCTCAGGGGGAAAGAACCTCCTCATCTTTGCCACTACAAGCGAGAACAGTCCCTCAAAGAGGCCGGCGGCAGCAGTCATGCCAAAGATGAGTGCAAGGCCTCCAGCCTTCCCGGCCAGGAGAGATGCCGGGATAAATGCGGGCCCGTTTACCAGGGGACAGAGATATCCAGAGCCTATAGGCCCTTTATTTATGCCCTGGATAATTGTGGTAAAGCCTGTGGCGAGCATGGCCATGGATATGAGGATCTCTGCATCCTCTGGCGTGCCGCCGATCTCGCTTATAATTACCACCGGGAATAGAAATGCAATTGATAAAACGAATATGTGTTCAATGCCTAGAAGCAGCGCTGTGGCGAGCGATGGAGCTTCATCTACTGAATAGATGAGATTGGTGGGTCTCCTTGCCATAGCCGCAGAGTATGTCGGATGGGATTTATTCTTTGCCGTTCATGCCATCATCTTCATACTTTGGGATCAATCTTCGACTTAATGATGAGCCGAAGAATATTCTTTCCATCCCTGCGCTCATAAGAGACATCGTCCATCAGCCTTTTAATGAGGTAGATTCCCATTCCGCCGACTCGCCGTTCTGTCAGATTCCCTGACGGCAGCCTGATATTATAGCTGGCTGCATCAAAGGGCTCTCCACAATCAATCAGCTCAATCTTTAAGACTCCCTCAGCCACTTCAGCAGATACATGGACCATACCCTCTCCAGAAGGGTATGCGTACATGGCGATGTTTGTGCAGGCCTCCTCCAAAGCGAGCTGGGCCTGCAGGACCTGGTGAGAGCCAAATCCCTCTGAGGTCATGACCTCACCCAGCATATCTCTGGTCTCCAGGATGCCTTCTGGCTCAGCCTTCACTGTCATCTCTCGCCTGATGCTCACTCCACCGCCTCGTCCCTGCTGCAAGCCCTCACCACAAGGGCAGTTATATCATCGAACTGCTGCTGGCCAGCGCTGAAGTTGGTGACGCCCTGTACGATCTCTCTTAGCAGCTCTTCGGATGAGAGATTCTGCGATCCGGCGATGATAGATCTGAGCCTCTTTGCGCCAAACTGTTCTCCTTCTGGATTTACAGCCTCTAAGATGCCATCTGTATACATCACCATGACATCTCCGGGCTCGATGGTGATCTGATTCTGAGAGTATCTGGACCCGGCAAGGATTCCAAGAGCTGGGCCAGTCACCAAAAGAGCATCGAATCTGGCATCTTTGTCTCTGAAGACCAGTGGCGGATGGTGCCCCGCATTTGCATAGACCAGGCTTCCTGTCTTCTCGTCGAGGACCCCAAAGAAGAGAGTCACAAACATGCCTGAGCTGGATTCAGCTGCAATCACCTCGTTGGAGTCCTTTAAAACAACAGCGGCTCTGCTTTGCTTGAGGGCGTTGGTGCGGACAATGGTCTTGGATAGAGCCATAAACAGGGCTGCAGGCACGCTCTTGCCAGCCACGTCTGCTATCACCAGCCCGAGATTTCCCTCAGCGTGGGGTATGAAATCATAGAAATCTCCGCCCACCTCCTGTGCAGGAAGGGATGTTGCAGCCAGGTCGAACCCGGGAACAGAGGGGATCCGCCGCGGCAGGAAGCTCTTCTGGATATCGGCAGCCAGGCTGATCTCAGCCTCTTTCCTCTCCAGTTCCTTCCTGTACTTATCCCTCTCATCCTCAGTCTCCCTCTCCTTGAGGAAGTTGGAGACGACGAATGTAAAAAGGAGCACTCCCAGGGCATTGATCAGGGTCATAGGCCCAATAGCTGCCTCTACCACTACCAGAGCCTGAGAGTATGGCTTGGCCAGAGCCAGGGTCATGATCATATGGAATATTTCCATTAACCCTGCAAAGACCACTGATGGGACTATGCCTGGGAACCGTCCCCTTTTGAGGTAGATTAAGCCTCCAATCAGGCCTGATAGAATGGTTGCAAATGAGCAGGTAATGGCAGTAAATCCACCTGCATTCAACCTGAATATGGCGCCAATAATTCCTGCTCCCAGTCCCACAACAGGCCCGCAGGTGAGGCCCCCAACCATGGGACCCAGATCTCTGACGTTGAGGATAGCCCCCAAGGTGCCTATTCCTATTATGGACCCATAGATAGAGAGCATCCCGAAGAATAAGAGAAGAGCGGCCTGGTTCTTCCAGGAGGCATCTCCTGCGGTAAGGCGCGCAAAGTATCTGCTCCTGGTGACTATGTAGGCAGCCAGAACTATGACGCACATAGACTGGAATAGGAGCAGTGAGTTTGTGAGGATGGTTGATATAACCATAAGAGTCAGGATTGAAGGCTCTTGATGGCCTCGCCCTGGCTGGAGTAGGTGCCAATCAGGCTTGGCAGGCCAGTCATCTCAAAGATCTCCATCACAAAGGGCTGCAGAGATGACACCACCAGATCCCCTTTCCTCTCAACCAGTTTCCTCTTGAAGGATATGAAGACCCGCAGACCGCCGCTGCTGATGAAATCCACCTCTTTAAGATCAATCACCACCCTGGTGCTGTTCTGATCCAGCATCTCGGTCAGAGCGGACTCAAGGTCCCTGGAGGTGACTGCATCGATCTTACCTGATATCGCAAGGACAGCGATGTTGCCTACCAGCTTTTTATCAATCTCCATTATCTCAAGTTGGGCATCATCTTATTAGCATATACATATTTGCTTCTCTAGATGCTAATGATCTTGCCCAGGAGGGCAGTACCTGCGCTTCAGCAATAAAGAGAGTTTAGAGGGCGGTCTGATTATAGGGAAAATATATTTATTGATGGATTTAAGACAATAGATACGGCATTCCCTCCCCAGCCTAGCGGCCGGGATCTCATTCCTGTCATAAGATAATGCCTTGAGTATGGCCCATAGGAGGGAACGAGTTGGGCCAGCCAAGGCAGTTCATATATAGCTCCTCAAGTATTTTAGTATTTCGAGCACATTTCTCGTTATAGGTATCTCCATGCTGGCACAAGCCCTTGAGAAAATGGGAGGGATATGGGGTCATGGGCTATTTGACTGCTAGTCCAACGACCCCACAGTTGATAAATGCAATACCATGTTGGCAGTAATAGGATTTAAAGATATCTAGGCTGTCGCAATTATGACCCAATTCTCTACTAACCTTAGAGCATTCTTGCATCCTGCAAGGCGATCTCTGCCACGGTTTTTTGCACCCCTGTGGACCGGATTCATCGCGGGACTGGGCATCCCATAGACAACCTCTCTGTTTAGGTGTGAACAACATTATGCAATGATGCGCATTTAAGAAGTGATTGGCAGCTCTACAGTCCGGTGTGCCAATAGATACTAATATATCCACGCGGGCAGATGGTAAGTATCAATGGTCAAGCTGATGAAATGGATAAAAGCAGCAATTATAGCGGCCCTTCTTAACGAGACTGTAAAGAGCGCCCTCATGGCTAGGCTGATGAGATCCATCAATGGACTCACGAGGCCATCGACCGGCTCTGTGAGAGGAAGCAATCAGCCCAATTATCTCAGAACATTGCTCGAAGCAGCACTGGCTCTTATGCTTCTTAAGTCGAAGAAGGGAAGCTGGAATACGCAGCCAATGGCAATCTCAACAATTGCTGCGCTGCTGGCTTCTTTAATGGACCAGGCAGCAAGGCCTCATGAAAAGAGAAATCAAGTAATAGACATCGATGATTACAAAATCGTCGATGAGAGATAAAGATCTGGCGTTTAAAAGCATCGGGCGATCAGATCCTGCAAAGGATCTTTAAGCCCGCACCCAGCAGTTTTTAGAGCATTTTTTTGCCGGGCGCTTGGTGATCTACAAATTATCCGGGCATCAGGCTGGCTGATAGGTGCTCTGCCATATTGAGGTCATTTTAGGAAATTTTTACATGCTGTCATCAATTTGGGAGATCACCTTGAGCACATTCTCCCACTCGCTGCAGAAATACACTTGATCTGCGTACTTCTCAATTCCAGCATCATTTATGCTCCAGGGATGCTTGAATAGAATTCCCCGTCGATTGGGATCGCTCTTAACAAATTCTACAATATTTAAATCGAAGTCATCTATCAGCACATTTGAAGGTATAGCATGTTTAGTGCCGGTCCTTGCATGGTAATACTCAGTTAAGCTTGGAAAGTGCTTACGTAGCCATTGCTTAGTAGCCTTCTCTGTTTCAGGCCTTCTGGCAGTCACCACACACAGGTCCTGACTGTCGAGTTGCTGTACGGCGGTTTGTGAGCCCTCGATGACTGGCACTGCAAGCACATATTCCGGATCGGTCAGCAGTTTGGATATCTCAACCCATATATCTCTCCCACCAAAGGACCAGTGGGCCTGATTTACCTCGCTCTTGGAGTATCTCTGTCCATATTCTTTCTCAATACTCTTGAGGACTGCCCCGACCTGATCTGCCAGAACGCCGTCAATATCCAAAGCGATCTTCAACTCATGCCACCTGAGAGAAGGAGTCTATCTTGGTTGATAATACCTTTCCTGTCTTTTCGGTTTGGGCAGCTTGTGAATTTGGAATGCAGGTATATTCGCGAATACAGCCCGTGGGATCGCACAACGCGCCAATGGCATATACCTATAATAAGGCTGATGGCTGTATATTTGCAGGCTTGATGTTTTGGTGCAACAGTTCTGGGCTTATGATCTTTGACTGAAGAAGGAGTTCTGATGCTAAATCCACAGTTCCTTCGTAATGTCGCAAGCAGTGACAGGATCTATAATAGCAGGACTTCGTTAGATAACCTGGTCAAATAGGACGGCAAGGGCAGGAAGCTCCCATTATCTCAGCATAATGTAAATATCTATAGGATTTATTACTGAGGATCGGGCCCTTATGATCTCAGAGGAAGATAAACTTTTGATCATCTTTATCATTATGAAGATGAGGAAAACTTTTATCCCATACTCAATATAACCATTATTCTGACGGTTTGGCTAAGGTAGATACGCATGAAGTCTCCGATAAGTGAACTAAAACAGCGACGTTCTCAGCTCTTAGAAATAATCGCTCGTGCTGCAGACGAAGTTGATGAGATCGATAAGCAGCTCGAAGCCATGGACGGTGTACAGGTTACTGGATGAATTCAAGAGCACCGCTGTATTAGGGATAATCTCAGGGTTAATGCCTATCCAGTGATGCTATGGCTTGGATGACCTGATTGGCGATACCTAATCATCGATATTGGAACGCATCTCTAAGTGGAGTCATTGAAGATGGAAAATGAGCCGAATGCTGGAACAGGATGGGCAAAGAAACTATTATTGCCATTTGGCTATTTTATAATGATAATTTTAACCTTTTTCCCTGTTATGCACATGAGGTTGGAGAACCTGCCTTTAATCATCAGCCTGGCGATTTTAAGCTTGGCATTCGCATCTGCAGGCCTGGTTTTCTATTACAGACCGCAATTTTGCATCACTGAATCTGGGAAATGGCTCCCGCCTTTCAATACATCTATCATTGCAGCGCTATGTTTTATGATCCCGCTCTGGGCTTTTGCTGATATGGATTACAATATCAAAGCTCCAATGGTAATGATGCTTTCTTCTATAGCGGCATTCTTCTCGATGTCAGAAGGCACTCGTCTCTGGGAGCTCCAGGGAGAATGATGAAAAGATATGCTAGATGCCGGCCGGCTGTTCCTTAGCGCTGCATAAGTTAAACATCGCGTTGATGCGGCGCTGCCGACAGCCGGAGAGTTCGGCTATCTGATTAGGGCAATCTATCTGAGACTATTGGGTAGAGCAGCGATTAGATTACGAGGCCCTATTTCTTGAGATCACCAGGCAAAGACTCCCTATATCAAAGGTTGACCCTCTCGGAGCTCGCCTAATATCCAGGCGTTGATAGCCAAGATAAGGACCTGATGGATATGGAAATGGCAACTGAGGCCTTGGCGATTCAGGCTGCTGCATCCCGCTTTCTGTAAACTCATTTAATGCTTGCATGGTCACCCTATATGTAATCTGAGTTAATCTGTTCAAGTCTGTTCAGGCGGTGGCTTTATTCTTGGCTATGTACTTGATCAGATCCTGACCAAGCTTTGCCTTCCTCTGGATCTGGGTTGCGACATCCTCGATGTCTGCACCAGAATCTGCCAGTGACCTGATCTCTTCCATTGTGGCATCATCCACTGTGAAGTACTCGTCTAGATCCTTTCTGTGGCCCCAGACATCTCCTTCCAGGAGCTCAATTCCCTGCATCTCCAGGAAGACCTGTATGGCATTGGACAGGGTCTTCATATAGGAGGGCGGGACCTGGATCATTCTAAGCCTTGGACATCTCTGCATGAGCCCGAGGAAATCCACATTCGATGCCCTGAAGGCCAGGTGAATAGTCTTTTCATTGGGGTTGAGGACGGATATCTCATTTTTTGAACTAACTACTCTAAGTCTCATAAACTCTCCAGCCCCTACAAGTGTACTATATTATTAATAGACGCTTGCTATAATCACTATTGTATAGAATACATGCAACCAACCATATACATGTTTATTATAAAAATAATCACCTGCATCCAGGGGCGAAATTGCTCACATATCAGGGGCGGGAGACAACGAGATTACATTAGAAATACACTTGGTATATTGTCGCTTAACCATGCTTCTATGATTCGAGCTCATTTCAATCCAGCTTCATTATCTGTCAGACAAGCAGTGATGCATCACACAGCAAGCTTCTGGCGGGCACAATCAGAAAATCCTCTGATTTCCCTGAGCGGGGAGCGCTCAATTGAGCTTCAAATCTGGGTCATGGGTCAGAGATCTGTCAATCAGTTCTTGGCAGCACTAAAGACAAGAAATGACCCGCACGACCTTCTGGGGGCGCCACTAACTACTGGGTATCTCAAGGCCTTGGTCCAAAAACGCGTCCACGGGGGACATTTACGATTATATGCAAATGCTGATACTATCATCCTCTTTCCGTAGCTCTGCCTATCTACATAGGTGTTCTCCCCAGCAGTTTTTGGGCCAAGACAGTCGTCCCCAGAAACGCAGGGAATAGGCGTAAATCTATCTCCGGTCTGGGATGCGGAAGCCATGCAAAAAGGGTTGCCGATTCTCTGGGCATTGAGCTGAGGATGATCAATGCCGCCAAGGACTTCTTTGAGGTATTGAAGGAGCCCGAGCACGGCTATGGTGCCAACATCAACCCATGCATAGACTGCAGGATACTGTTCTTCAAAAAGAGCAAGGAGCTGATGGATGAGGTTGGAGCGTCATTTATCATCACTGGCGAGGTATTGGGCCAGCGGCCCATGAGCCAGTTTAGGTGGCAGATGGACCTCATTGAGAAAGAGGCTGGACTTGTTGGGCTTGTTGTCCGGCCACTCTCTGCAAAGCTGCTGCCGGCCACAATTCCAGAGAAGATGGGCTGGATTAATCGGGATCGATTGCTCGACATTGAAGGCCGTTCCAGGAAGCCTCAGATAGCTCTGGCAAAAGACCTGGGGATGAACGATTACCCATGTGCTGCAGGAGGCTGCCTATTGACCGATCCTGCATTTGCCAGGAGAGTGAGAGATCTGATAGAGCACGATGAGCTTGACCTCAACAATGTAGAGCTCTTAAAGTTTGGAAGATACTTCAGGCTCTCCTGCGAGGCAAAGCTGATAGTAGGCAGAGATGAAAATGAGAATGGAAGGCTGAGCATACTTGCAAGAGATGGTGATTATCTATTCGGGCCAGTCTCTATCAAATGGCTAATTGGGGATCTGATCCAAATCAAGCCAGATCTATCAGGTCTGGCACTCCTCTGAGTGTTGAGGTCAAGAACTCATCGTCCTCATGCCTGCCATCCAGCTCACTGAATATGCGGATGATGAGATCCCTCATTACCTCGCCATCCAGGTGATGGTCATTCGCTTTTAGGAGGACCATAAATATCATCTCAGTGGGCATGGTCCCCTGAAGAGGTGGGAGGATGTATCGCAGGCCCGTAAGCTCTTTCATCCCCAGACGTTTATAAAACTCCACCCTTCTAATCATCGTCTCATCTGAGCAGATATATGGATTCTCGACCTGTATCAGGAAATAGTCGAACTCCAGTCCATCAACTGCGCTGAAAATGCCATCAAGGAACTGCTTACCAATGCCTTTTCCTCTATATTCCTCGGCAGTGGCCAGATAATCTCCAAGCACAAAAGGCGTTCCCTCTATAGGATACAGCAAGGCCATGAATGCAGCCTTGCCGTCCACGAGGCCAACTATTAGGCGGATTTTGCCGCCCTTCACCATCGCCTCTATCGAGGCCACAGTCCGGCGCTCGTTCTCTGGAAAAGAGGCGATGTAGATCTTCATGGCCTCCTTGAACTCATCTGCGGATGGGTCCCTGACCTCAGAGAACTTCACTTCTGGGCTCATGCCATCTGATTTCCCCATATATGATTTAAAGCAGCAATCCCTCGCATGCTCCATAGATGTAATTCTTCTGCTCGACATCTCTGATCGCAGGCTGGTCGCCGCAGACTTTGCAGCTGTGGTCTCGCTCTGCTCTGATCTCGTAGAAGCTCATGTCCAGGGCGTTGTAGCATAAGACCCTGCCAACCAGGAGGCTGCCGACCCCCAGCAGGAACTTCAGAGCCTCAGAGGCCTGGATGGTGCCAACAGTCCCTGGAAGAACTCCAAAGACTCCTGCCTCCTGACAGCCCGGAACTACTCCTGGGGGCGGCGGCTTCTTGAAGATGCAGCGGTAGCAGGGGCCCTGGCCCGGGACGATGGTCGTGACATAACCCTCGTACATCAGTATGCTGCCGTGAGAGAGAGGCTTTCCCTCCAGGACGCAGGCATCATTGACTAAATAGCGGGTGGGAAAGTTGTCGCTCCCATCGACTACGAAGTCGTACTCTCTTATGATATTCCTGGCGTTACCTGCATTGAGGCGCTCCTCACATGCCACGACATGAACATCATCGTTGAGGCTCTTGACGAAGTCCCTGGCCGAGATGGCTTTAGGCGCGCCCACATGGCCGCCGTGTATGATCTGCCTCTGGAGATTGGAAATTTCAACCAGGTCGCTGTCGATAATGCCTAGAGTTCCAACGCCGGCTGCAGCAAGATAGGCTATTGCTGGAGAGCCAAGACCACCAGCACCTACTACAAGCACCTTCGAGTTCAGGAGCTTCAGCTGGCCCTTGCCGCCTACTTCCGGCAGTATTATCTGTCTGGAGTAGCGCTCTATTTGTTCATCGGTAAATGTATCGAACCCCATATAGCTCACTTCTATGCATGAGATTTGCCCAAGTTCTGACTCAGCTTTCCTGGATCTGCGTAGTGATCCTGTGCGGGGTGAACCTTTTCAATAGCTCTGGTATAGAATACCTCATCCTATGAATGGTCGGATTATAAATCAGTGCTATTCCGGCAAATATTGCTTGAAGACAAAGCTTTATTCAGCGAGGCTCCAGCATCAGGAGTAGGCTGCCTGGTTCTGAGACAGTGCCTCCCGTTCCTGGTCAATGATCTGATGAATAATCCTAATTGGGGTCTGCTGGGAGAATATTCTATGATGGTGCATATAAGAGCATTTGGGGCCTTCAGGGAGATCCTGGGCAGGGAACGTGATGTCGAGGTGAAAGAGGGTTCGACTATCAAGGACCTCTTGAACACGCTCACTTCATCCAACGAGAGGCTTAGATCGGCACTTTTGGACGAGGCCGGGAATGTCAGGGACTATGTCACTCTGACCAAGAACAAGAAGAGCATAGACTTTCTGGAGGGGCTTGGGACTGAGATTAATGAGAGCGATGAGGTGGCTATACTTCCACCAATAGCAGGCGGCTAACCTTATTTGGTTGAGCTCAATTTGATTTTTCCCTTGATTTGAAGATTACTAGATTGCAGTCTTCCCTGCCACGCCGCTTAGATGGTCCCCTGCTGAATGCCTGCAGGTCTTCTCTGTGACCATACAACCGCAACGCCTGCAATAATAGGACTCCTTTGAAGAACATGGGTTCAATTCCCAGGTCCAGGTCTCTCATGAGCTCATGGGCGCCGTAGGGATCGTAATAGCTGCCCACACCTGCTATATCCCTGCCCACTATGAAGTGAGTGCAGCCATAGTTCTTCCTTATGATTGCCAGCAGAACTGCGGCCTTCGGGCCTGCATAACGCATGGCCAGAGGGAGTGGCGACAAAAGGACCCTGTCTGTTGGATAGATGCTCTCCACCATATAGCCGTAGCTCTCCAGCAAAGCCTCTGGAGGAAGGTCATCACCTTTCAGTTCGCCCACGACTGGATGGATGAATAGCCCATCAGTCAGCTCAAGAGCGCATCTCTGGATATACTCATGAGCAACATGGGGCGGATTCCTGGTCTGGAAGGCCGCAATCGTCCTCCATCCCCTCTCCTCAAACGTCTCTCTGGTCTCCCGAGGGGTCAGATCGCGCTGGTTTGATGCTTGCCCCAGGAGATCAATCCTGCATTATTGGAATCGTCCAGGATAGCCCGTTTGAGAGCCTCAGCTCAGAATGCACACTGCTGTAGTCTTCAGATCCCATGAAGCCCTCCAGTGGGCTGAAGGCCCCAACAGCGATCATCTCTACATCCAGAGCCGCGGTCCTGTTCACCACTATCTTCTGAAGCTTTCCAAGGTCCTCTGATATGGCGCCCCTCTTCCTATCGCAAAGGACTCTGTTGATCAGCTTTCCACCGTAGGGAGCAGATGTCATATCTTCCTCAGTCTGCCGTGCTTATAATTCGCCATGCTCAAAACTTGCAATGAAACCCGCACTCCTTGGCACCCTCTTTGAGCCACCACCATCTTCCAGCTCTCGGGTCCTCTCCGGGCTTAACAGGCCGGGTACAGGTGGCACAGCCAACGCTGGCATATCCCTGATCGAAGAGCACATTGTAGGGTACGTTGTTCTCTGTGATGTATTCCCTGACCTGTTCCCCTGTCCAGTCCGCCAGGGGATTCACCTTCACCAGCTTTTGGTTCAGATTATCCAGCTCCACCTTCCTGATAGATCTTCGAGAATTGGCCTGATCTCTTCTAAGGCCAGTTATCCACGCATCTCGGGTCGAGAGCGCCCTGCTTAAGGGGTTTACCTTTCTCACATGGCAGCAGAGTATGCGAAGGTCCGGGCTGTGGTAGAATAGGTTGACCCCGTTATCCCTGACCATCCTCTCCACCTCATCTGTTCCTGGGAAATAGATCTCAATTGGAATGCCATACCTCTCCCGGACTGCATCCATGGCGTTGTATGTCTCTTGATGAAGCCTGCCGGTATCTATGGTGAAGACTGGCACCTCCGCCTTTCCTCGCAGTTTGGAGAGAATATCTATCAAGACCACATCTTCCAGGCCGAAGAGAGCGAGCGTGGCGCAACTGCGCTCAACTGCCCAGAGCAGGAATGCGGCAATGTTCAAGGCCTGTAAAAAAAGAGTTTGCATAACCTCACAGGGTGAACCTGTAGGTCACGCCGCTTAAAAATGTCCCTGTTTCATCGTAGCTCTCTGGACCTCTGCGTATCACTATGGTGTGCCACATGTTCCCTGGTGCATCAAATGTATAGGCTCCATCCAAAGGATCTCCTCCAGTTCCCTCGGTGCCCACATAGCTGCCGTCCAGGTAGACATCATAGCCCCTAAACCAGCTCGACCTGAGTATTACTGTTGATGTGCCATAGTACGGAACAGGAGTCTGTCCTGGATAGGGACTTGAGCTGTAGCCGGTGCCATAGACATAAATGTAGATGTAGTTGCTCCAGCCATTGCAGTAGTACTGCATGATGTGCCAGCCGGGAGTATCAGCGAAGAACCACTTTTTATACCAGCCAGGATAGGCATAGCCCAAGTGGTTGACATCCATATGTCCATCTGGATACCACTCGTAGAGCCATATTGGTCCCGTCCTGTAGACCTGCAGCCATATGGGCTGGTAGGTATATTGGTTGGCGCCGGCCGTTGTCTGTGCAGAGCTGGAGATATAGAGCCGGTTGTATGTCGTGGCTCCGCCGGGCAGCACCAGTCTTGTAGATTCCTGGACAAAGCCGGGAGCTCCTCTGGCTCCATAAGATATTGAGTTTGCACTGCTCTCATCAGATCTCATGAGCGTCTGGCTTAACTCCTCCGGTGGGACAGTCTGAATTGTAGATAAGGGCTCAGGCGCCTGCAGCCCCATGGCATCAGGACTTGAAGGAACCTTGGGCGTAGGAGCATCGCCAGGTGCATATATCGAATACTGAGCTGGTTCTCCCAAAACGGGGGACAGGAGAATGAGAGCGAGGATTAGGATGGCAGTCGGTCTCATATAAAACACCTGTTCAATATTGTTGGCCATAGACGTAAATAAGTAACTGTGTTTGAATGGAAATCCTGGGCAATCTTTCTATGAACGTATGCGGATTGGTGACTTCCTCCCCGCCCCTAAAGGGGCAGGGCTTCCTGCTTCATCAGTTTGGTTTGCTGAGCAACTTTTGTTATCCAGTAGAGACCAATCCTTCACAGGCTCACCCCCACAGTCCGTGGGTGTGGTTCCTCCTTACCAGGAGTTCGTCACTTGTGTCAATCTCACCGTTCTGGGTTTTACGCAAAGGACTTCCCAATGCAACCAGGCACTCAGAGTTTCAAGATTTAGTTCAACCAACTTACCCCGATCTTAGTCGTGGTGTAAGTCATTCGGTTGAACAAGGTGATATTGATTCATGAGGTGATATAGATTTGGAACAAAAGTTACTAAGGATTGGTATGGCATTCATCCCCTCACCTAAAGGAGATGGGTCTTCTGCCTGCTTACTTATAAGGAAAGAGGGATGCCTGAGGTTCTATAGGTTAATGCAGTACTACTAAGGGCTCATGCATTTGACTCATGGGCGAATAGGGCAGGAGACAGAGAGAATGCCTGGCTATCAAGCTTAAATATGTTTATCATATCCCAATGCCGGTAATGATGCAGGAATGAGACTACAGGAGGAAGAAGATCTGCAGAAAGTACTGGCATTCAATTCAAGCCCTCAGAAGGATAAGGGAAATACGGCTATGATACTCAATCCTTCCTGGATGGATTGAAGGAATCAGCATTGCAGAGGAGGCTCTCGAGGTCCTGCACAAAGGGCATATGACCTAGATGCGCCCTAAATCTCAGCTGGGAGGGACGATCTAGAATACTATTTTATCGCTTGTTTCTATATCTCCTATCTCTGGGCGGGATTGGATCTCTGCCATGACTATCCAAATCCTGAATCTTTCCATCCTTCTTGTGTATCACGAGCTCCGATCCTTGACTTCGGCTCAGTTCCCTTCCATATTTGACAGCCTTCTCCTTGGTTGGGAAGACACCTGAGGCACGTTTTGCGCCGGCTTTCTTCACAACCCACTGGCCTCCGCGATAAACGACATGGTATTGGTTTTTTAGCATAATATCTCCAGCTATCCCAGAATAGATCTCTTCAGATAAATACTTTTACAGAAGGAGATGAGCAGGCGATTAGAGGACATATGCTTAAACTTAATAATAGATCGAGTATCGACTTCAAACATATCATAGGGTCAATTTCAAGTATTCGGTCGATTGATATAGAAACGCTGGTATAGGGTCAATGAGGTCAAGGGTAGCTAGTTACATATCCCCAGAGCCAGATGCTCTTTGATGGGGATCAATCAGGCTCAGGCGGATGTCAAATGCGCCCAAAGAAACATTAACAGCCAGCTAACTAGCACAGCGAGGCTAAAATAAATCCTCAGAGATATCAGTATAGACTATGCTTCTAGGCGGGGCTGCTTGCAGCCAGATTCCAGGCCGTGGATGCGGGTCTAACCCAACGTCCGGGCATCCGCCCGTAAGCATAGAGTATAGGGCACTTCGATATTGGGTTTGACCAGCAGGCAGCTGTCACCAGAGAACCATGATCTGCATTTGAAGCTCAATTGAGCGCTCCCCGCTCAGGGAAATGTGGCCTTATTTAAGCCTTGGTGTACTAGAGAGAAGGGAGCAGCACAGGGATGGACAGGGAGTGGTCGGCTCAGGAGCAATAATGGCTCAGGAGCATGGAAGATCGATCCTGAAATAAGATTCTGGCCATATAATTATTTCTCCCGTGTATCGTGTCCCTTCTCCAGATTAGACAGCCTCTCCAAGGCCTTTTGCATCCATTCCTTCTGCTTGCGGTTATTGGCGGCGATCTTGAGATAGCTGTGCCAGGAATCAATAGCAGCCTTTTTATCTCCCAGCGCCTCCTCAGCCACTGCCTTGTTGAACCAGGCCTCTGCATATTTTGGAAAGATTTTGGTGGCTCTTTCAAATGACTCCACTGCTTCCTTAAGATGGCCCTGTCTGTCATGGCATATGGCCTTGTTATACCAGTAGAAGGCGTGATGTGGATCGAGGGAGATGGCCTCATCCATGCATTTTATGGCATCGTCATAGCGGCCCAGTGATAGGAGGCTTATGCCCTTATTATTCCAGGTCCTGACATTTTGGGGATCTAGGTCCAGGGATTTATCGAAGCATTTTATAGCACCCTCAAAATCGCCCTGTTCCATTAGGTCTGTGCCCTGGCTAAACCAAGTCTTAGGATCCAGGGGATCGCCTTGCTTGACTCCGGACCAGCTGCGGCCGCCGCTAAATAGATCCTTGAGGCTTACCATCACTCACCTCGTGCCCCGCATTCTATTTAAGGCAAATGCATTTGACGCCATGTTTTGATTGCCAGTCAGCCATTTTTTATCATGCTTTAATTTATTCAACTGTATCCTGGTTATCACAGATCAGACTTGAGCGCAACCATCGGTGGATCAGACCAATATATTGAAGAGCTAGGGAGGAGATAATATACTAAGTCATAACGGCTGCATGAGATTCAGTCTGATAAAATTTGAGACTATCTGCAGATTTGATGTCAAGGCATACGTATAATCCACAGATCTCGCCTTGATATAGACAATCAATGTCAAGCCTTGATAAGCTCACAGACCGAAAAAAAGATCTATGTTAGTATACAAAAACTTCAGAATATGGGATACGATGGAACGGTCCCGGAGATTTGGCAGGGAGATATACAATGACAGAATTTTCAACGCCTTTTTATGGCAAGGTTAGCGATCGGAAGCTTACTCACAGCGAGCTTGTGCGAGGCATAAGGATCAGTATCGCAGATGAGTACGAAGCTATCCAGATCTACACCCAGCTGGCAGAGTCGATAGACAATGAGCTGGCCAGGGCGGTCCTTTTTGATATCGCCAATGAAGAGCGGGTCCATGCAGGAGAGTTCATGAGGCTCTTAAAGGAGCTGGCACCCGATGAAGAGGGCTTCTACCAGGAAGGGGCTGCTGAAGTAGAGGAGATGATATCCATAGTGGGCACTGGAAACGCAGCTTCAACCTCGTCTCCATCTTCATCTGGCACTCAGGTGACTGAGGGAACTGAGTCGACCATAGGATCGCTTAAGAGATAACGCAGTGAGAAAGGTTTAATGCAGTGAGCAATATTTTGGGGGCTAGTATATTATGGAAAATAAGTATCTGACGCGAGAGGATGCGCCAATTGGATCTGATGTTTGGAAGGAACTGGACAATACCATGGCCGAGGCTGCCAAAAGCGTTCTGGCAGGAAGAAGGCTGCTCCACATAGAGGGCCCATATGGGCTGGGTCTAAAGGCCGTGCCCCTGCAGGACAACCTGCCAGAGGCAGGCCTCATCACCAGCTCATTTGTACCAGTGAGCCTGATTCAGAAGCTCTTCACTCTCAGCAAGAGAGACCTGGCTGCATTTGAGAGAGAGGGATTTCCAATCAACACCTCTGCTGTGGCCAGCGCTGCCATTGATGCAGCAAAGCTTGAAGACAGCCTGATCTTCAACGGAGCCCAGGGAGTGCCAGGCCTGATGAACGCTCCAGGGTCCAGCGAGTACAAGCTCTCATCCTGGGATGAAGTGGGCAAGGCTGCAGATGAGATCATAGGTGCAGTCACGCTCCTTGACAAGGCCGGGTTTCATGGGCCGTACAGCCTGGCCCTGGCGCCGGCACGCTACAACCTGCTCCTCAGGAGATACCCTCAGGGCGGCACTGAGCTTGAGCACATAAGCACTATAGTGACAGATGGCATCTACAAGGCGCCCTTGCTCAACAGCGGCGGAGTGCTTCTGGCCTCTGGAAGGCAGTACGCGGCCATAGTTCTGGGCCAGGACATGGCAGTGGGATTCATAGGGCCTGCAGGAGAGATGCTGGAGTTCTCCATAACCGAGAGCCTGGCCCCTATAATTCGCGAGCCCAGGGCCATATGTGTTCTGAAGTAGGATCAGTGACACCTCTTAATGCCCGCCTGGTTCAATGCCCAGACTCAAAGGCGCATCGCCACCCTGGGCAGTGGAACTTTTTTATGGTTGAGTCTGGCAATGATATGAGAAGTGGAGAGGGCTTCATAGCATGCCTGCTATCGATCTCTCCCCACTCCCCTCCTAAAGCAAGCCATCTTGCTGGCCAGGCTATGCCCGACCTGCCATTTCATTATAGAGCGAAGAATGCGGGAACCCTATATAATCGATATCATAATTTTTTCTGTACCAGGCCTTAGTATACGATGGATTTGCCTCAGTAGCCTTGTTGTAAGCCTTGATGGCGCTTTCAAGATCGCCTAAAGCATCGTAAATGACGCCCATATTGTACCAGGCCTCTGCATAGCTTGAATTGAGGTTTGTAGCCTTGTAGAATGCCTCGAGAGCCTCTTCATTTTTGCCCATGAAGCCAAGATCGATGCCTTTGTTGTTCCAGGCCTCGGCATTATTGGGATTGATCTCCAGGACCTTGTTGTAGGCTTCCAGTGACTCAGCAAACATATCCTGGTTATATAGACTTACTGCCTTTGCAAACCACTCTGATTCATCTGGCTCAGTTGCATTCGTCTGCCCCAAGGCTGGAGCTGCAAGCGCCAATATAATGAATAATAAGACGGATATTGATTTTATGTTCATCATTCACCCACCGTATCTGCGGATTGGCCTGATTGGTGAAATAGTTTGTGCGACATCCTCCTTCACATGTTCTGGGTGAGTCCCTAAAGCCAGGCAGATCCAAGACATAGAAAGCCCTGCCCCAACAGGAGCGGGCAGCTTACATGCTCTAATCGTCTGACCAGATGCTTTAAATAAGGGTGGAAGTGTATCTATGCCCAAGGGCTTAATAATAATGGCCTTTGCAGCCATAGGTATCCTGGACTTAGCGGTTCTGTGCAGGATACTCAAATAGCGATGACTCAACTAGCGCACGTTCTTCGGGGGGAGGCGGAATGACGCTCTTGACATCTTTGGACAAAGAACTGAATATAGATGACCGGCTCATTCAAAAGACGGTCGATGCAAAGATATGGGCTCGCAGCAGCGAGCCTGGCATAAGAAGCTCATCGAGCTCAGTTGCAGATGATAGAAATCAAATCCAAATCCATGGCGGCCGCGGCATCTCTTATGTCCAAAGGATTAGGATTGATTCTGCAAACAAAGACTTGAATTCCCATTATAGCTTCCTGGCAGATGAGTCCTATCTGATGCGATCTTGGACTTTTGCTCATCACCCGCATTCAGGTTCCGTGACTTCCTCCCCGCCCCTAAAGGGGCAGGGCTTCCTGCTTCATCAGTTTGGTTTGCTGAACAACTATAGATTTGGAACAAAAGTTACTAAGGATTGGTGCGGCATTCATCCCCTCACCTAAGCATCAATCCAGTTCTGCGCTCAGGCATAAGCAGCAGCATGGCGGATGAGACGAGGCAGAGCTATGCCGCACTGAATGGAGCGTTTTCAGACTCAGTCCTGGTGGTCAGCGTCTGAATTATCGCCCAAAACTGCATAACGAAGTCACCGGCCTCTGATAGCGAGATACGAGATACATATCACTCTTAGAAGATGACGCCAATTAGAATCCTCCTAATACTCATGCTGATTACGAGCGCATCCCTGGCAGATGACCTGGTCATTACCAATAACTATTATGCCATGGAGGTTGAGGCTCGAGATAACCTGGTTCTCCATAATATGGATTACTATAATAAAGCATCAATATACCCAGGTCAGATATATTCTGAATCAACATCAAAGGCTCCTGCAGGCAGCGTGGACAGCAATGCATCAAATGGCATCGCTTTAATCTCTCCATCCGGAGTGGTCAGCGCTTTCGTAGACGTAAACGGGCTTGGAGCATCCTATAACAAAAACCTGAAGGTGGAGGTTTCGTCAAGCTCCGCAGAGATCAACTACAACTATACTTCAGGCGACTCCAGCCTGAGCCTCGCCAATCAGGAAAGCTCTCTTTATGAGGCTATAGTTGCCAGGAATGCCACATATATGCAGAGCCTTGGCGTGAGCACTGCCGGACTCCACTCTGATGGAAGCGGGAGATCTCTTGGCAATTTCTCAAATGGATTTGAAGATGCTTTTAGCCTTCACTCATTCAACAGGAGCTCAGAGATCAGGGGCAACTTGAGCACCTATGACCCGATCATCGGGAACGATTCTGTGAAGTACTCCTGGGTCACCTCAACTATGGTCCAGCCGGGCTTTGCCATGTCCCGCATGCAGACCGTCGGCTACAACGGAAACAAGAACATGAGCTTCATGATAGCTGGAACGAGCACCGACCTTCCAGATAAAGCAGCAGGCCCGGTTTACCTTGCCCGCAGGAATAAGACCTATGTCATATCCCAGGACATCATGATGATGTACCTGATGGATACGGGCGGGAGCTGATGGAATGGACAGCTGCCCCTGGCACCTGCTGGTCCTGATCATCCTGGCATCAGCCTGCATCTCCGAGGCCAAGATTGGCTATGACATAGCTGTCAATGTAAACGGCCTGCACTGGTCCAGAAGCCAGTCTACAGAATTCCTGAACCTTAGAATGGATAGCGCATGCAGTGGCGTTGGAAACTCATCCAAATATGTAAAGATTACAGGCCTTGCAGGAATAGGCATGAAAGACACCACCCATTCCAGCAAGGGCAAGCTGATAAGCGAGGAGCATCTAAACCTCTCCAGCTACTGGGTCTCGACTGATATTGAGGAGGCCTACAATATCAGCACTCACCAATTTACCGCTGACATAAATGAGACCATGCCTACATTTCTTTCTGATGAGAACAGCTTGATTTATCAGGGAGATGGCATCTATTCAAGAAATTTCTACCAGAACAACGGGGATGATGTATCTACAGATTACGCAGGCAGTTATCTCTCAAAAGCCATAAGGTATGCAGGAATATATAGAAACGCCAAAATACATGCTGTTGTGGGTCCTACGAGCGTTGATGAGACCGTCTTCAAGAATGCAGCCTGGGCTTTCCGACTGTCTTCGGAGTCTGATACCTACTCAGGCTTGAGGTATGAAGGGAAAGACGGCTTTCTGGATGATTCCTATGCCGGCGCCTTCAAAGTGGAAGAGAAGATTCTGAAAGGATATGATTTCAGGACCACAGAGTTCGAGGAGAAGTCCGAAGGCTGGCTGGAGTGCTGTCCTTTGTTATATTCAAATCAGGAAATGCTAAATGTCGATCATATATTTGAACTCAAGTCAGCTCCAGGTCAAAAGACTTAGCTGCCTGAGTGAAGGTGATGTCTATGCATAAAAACAGATCAATTATAATTCTGGCATCTGTCGTTCTGGCATGCATGCCTGCAGCAACAGATGCCATGGGCCTGGTCAAGAGCGATGCAGCGCTGCCAGAAGCTCAGATCAATAATGCATCGTCCCCGGCTGAACAGAACAGCAGCCTGGCCGGACCTGATCAAAGCTATAACATAGCCATGGGCATGGTATGGAACCAGTATTCAGAGGATATAAAGTATCTCAATGATGTCTTGAATGATTATGTCACAAAGAACATAACCAGCAGAGAGGCGCTGCAGTCGACTACTTCTCTCTACATATTGACATCAGATACTCTAAATACAGTGGCCCAGCTAAAGCCAACTGCTGAGGAAGCAAAAGATCACAGCAATGCACTCAATGCCGTGGCATATCTGAAGTTCTCTGTATGGAACCTGGCCAAATACTTTGAGACTAATAATACATTGTACTCTCAGATGGCCAGGGAGGACTACAATGTGAGCGCCGGATTCTATGCAAAGAGGGCAGGTGGCCCATCCCCTTAAATATAGTTTCTAAATAGCCTCTGCAGCAACAATTATGGCCAAAGAATCCAGATCGGAGATCTTATCTGATGGATTTTAAGGGCGGACCAAGCTTGAAAGAGGCAGCAGATGAGGATAGATGTTCCTGGTTTGAGGAGTTAAAGGATCTATCCTCTATTTAGACGGCATAGGGATGATGAGATTCTAGCTTCTGTTCTGGAAGGCATACCTGATCAGATAAATCTGGCTAAATGGCCTCAAGGATTTCTTTATAGGCCTTCAGGTGTGGGGAGGAAGTCACTGGCCCACTCCAGTTCTCTCTTGTGCATGTCCCTCCGTAGCTTGGGCTCTGCTGGAAAGTGTCCCGAGCGCGGGTAGAGGACCATCTGGACTGTGACATTCCTCTTCTTTAAGGCGCTGTAGAACTCCATGGCCTGGCTTGATGGACAGGTTGTATCTTCTGCTCCATGAAGTATGAGCAGGGGTGTGGTGACATTCTTGACATGATAGATGGGCGAGTGCTCAAGGTAAAGGCTGTAGTTATCCCAGAAGTGGCACCTGAAGTAGTTTGGACCAAGGTCCTGGATACTGCTGCTGCCGTCAAGGCTTATGTGGTCAGATATTCCATCTATCATCACTGCTGCCTTGAACCTACCTGTTTGGGTGACAGTCCAGGCAGTCATGTACCCTCCGTAGCTCTGGCCTATGATCCCCAATCTATCCGGATCGACCAGTCCTATGCTTATCAGGTGGTCTATTCCAGTCATCATGTCCCTGAAGTCCATTCCTCCAAAGTCTCTGAAGTTGGCCTTTGCAAACTCAGGGCCGTAGCCAGTTGATCCCCTTATATTGGGCCTCAAGAGGAAATATCCCTTTGAAGAGATGGCTCCGGCAGGGGTTATGATGGAGCTCTGGCCTCCTGGGAAGACCTGCTGGAAGGCCTCGCATGGCCCTCCATGGGGCTCTACCAGGAGAGGATATCTCTTCCCTGGCTGATAGCTCTCAGGGTATAACAGAACTCCCTCGATCTTCATTCCATCTGAGGAGTTCCACCTCATGACCTCAGTCCTTCCTATTCCCTTGATGGGCAGATCGGCGTTGACGCAGCTTACCTTCACTGGTTTGAAATCATCGAGCTTTGAGACGTAAGCCTCTGGAGGGCTTGTTGCGTTCTCCATGACAAAGCCCAGCATATCCCTCTGCCTGTTTATACTGGCCATGCCAATGAACCCTGCCTTGAAAAGGACTTTCGGGATGGAGCCATCTGCGGGCAGGGCCAGTATATCCCACTCAGTCCCATTCTCCTCCAAAGCATAGATGCTCCTGCTATCTTTGGACCAGCCTATTAAACTTCCTCTGCCCGTCATCTCCTTTAGATGGCGTGAGCTTCCTCCATTGGAGGGGACGAGGGATATATAGAACGTCAGAAAGTCGTCAGAAGTGCCCCAGGCTATAGAGCCTCCATCAGGTGAAAAGGCCACTGAGGGAAGCGTTCTGTTGATCCGGGCCAGTGCGGTCAACTTCTCTCGGTCGATATCGACCCTGGCGAGGGTGGAATTAAAAAAGTCATCTTGCGATGGGTAGTAGGTGAAGGCTATTGACCTTCCATCCGGGGACCAGTCCAAGGACGATATGGTGAAGCTCCCCTCTGTCAGCCTGTGGAGATCATACCTGGATGAGTTCTTCTCTGCCAGCCAGAGGTTGGTCGTGGTCTTTGGCGTTCCCCAGACGTAGATGTCCCTATCTACCACCTGGGCATCATCCTTCTCAACAACAGCCCTCTTCCTCTCTTCGGTCTGAGCATCTTGGGCTGTGAAGGCAATGCTCTTGCCGTCTGGAGACCACTTGAACGCATCTGCGCCCGTATCCACATCTGTGATCTGAACTGCCTCGCCGCCATCCGCTGGCATAGACCATATCTCTGGCATCCCTGATCTCCTGGATATGAAGGCTATCGTCTTCCCGTCGGGCGACCACTGAGGGTTGCTGTTCGATGAGTCTCCCTGGGTTAGCTGAACGGACCTGTTGCTGCCAACGTCAGCTAGGTATATCTGGGACTGGTACTCGCTCTTATCAGATGTCATAACGGCTCTATTCACTTCATAAGCCACCCTCTTGCCGTCGGGAGATACATCCACAGCGGGGATCGCAGCTACTTTGAAGGTATCGTTCACAGTCCACGCAATCTTCGATCCTCCATTTTCTGAGGCTGATTTCCCTGAGTCAGCTGCCATGGCTACAAGCATTGACGCCTGAAGAATCAGCGTCAATAGTACTATGGCCAGTATGGCATTAAGAGAATATTTACTGCGTATCTTCAAATATTTCGTCATAACGTTCCCTCCCAACCACCTAATCCATCTATCTGTGGCAAAGTAACAATAATTATAACTACTTGGCCGCTCTGACAGCAGGAAAATTTATTCCCTTTTCATTCCCTCTTCTGGCAAATCTCAAAAAGGGCACCGGGTTTGCCCGGCGCCTCTGATCTGATTCAATGTTATACGCCCTAAATTCTATCGAATGTGGCTTTGCCACCAAAGGCTCCCTCTATAAAGAGGTCCATCCTGACGCTCTCAGCCTTTCCATCAGGTCCCGCCTGGAATGTGACAAACCTGCCCTTTGACCACACATCCGGCATACCTGATATAATCTGAAGGAATGTATCCCTGTTCCAGGGCTTAAGTTCTATCCTTATAGGTCTGGCTCCAAGTGTCATGGCCAGGCTTCCGTCGACCTCAGCCACACTTATCCTGCCATAGACTGGATTGCTGAAGTTGCCTGTGTAGCTATCCAGAGATAGTGGCGGCAAGGCTGACTGCGGCGGCGTGGGATCTCTGGATGCATCGGCGAATTTATTCAAAACATCCTTTTGTTCTTTGATATAATCCCTCTCAGGGCTGCCGAAGTACATATCCATGAACCTGTTTTTGAGCACATCAGGGACGGGCGAATTCTCAATATTGGCGAGGATCACTATCCCCACCTTCGCTTGCGGCACGAAGGCAACCTGAGCTGTATGGCCCACGGCATTTCCGCCATGGTCTATGATCGGATAGGAGTTGTGCTCATGGTACTCCCAGCCCAGGCAATAATAGAGGCCTGGGACCATGATGGTCTTTGGGGACTGAGTATAGGCAAGGCTGCTCTCGCTGACGACCTGCCGGCCCTGGTATTTTCCATTGTTCATATGCATGATGACCCACTTGGCCATGTCCGGGATGTTGGAGTTGATACCGCCAACTGAAGCGCGCAGATATACATCATCCATGTACTCCCAGTCCATGGGCAAGGAGACTAGGGTGCCGTTCATCTTTGCATGCTGGTAAGCCACATCCTTTGCCTCCTGGTATGACCTCATATCCGAGGTTGAGTTGGACATGCCAAGTGGCTCGAAGATCTCTTCCCTGAGAGCCTCATCCCAGGTCTTCCCGGTGACCTTTTCTGTAAGGGTTGCGGCCTGTGCATAGAGAACATTCTGGTAGGCAAAGGTTGATCTGAAGCTTGTCTCCGGCTTGATGTACCTCAGGCCATGGGTAGCAAAGGATTGGTTATAGCCGAGGACGCTTGTATCGGACCCTGCCTGGAATTTCAAGCCGCTCCTCTGAGCCATCAGGTCTGTCACAGTGAACTCCCTTGTAACCCAGGGGTCATACATCCTGAAATCAGGGAGATAATCTATGACTTTGTCATCCCATCCGACCTTGCCCTGATCCACCTGTACGCCAACCAGGGCTGAGGTGAATGCCTTTGAGCATGAGCCGATCTCGAAGATTGTATCAGGCGTAACAGGATCGGTGCCGCCCAGCTTTTTTACTCCAAAGCCCCTGGCATAGACCAGCTTGTCGCCGTAGACTATGCCTATGGCCATTCCAGGCACCTGGAACTCCTTCATGGAGTCCTCGGCGTACTTCTCAAACGCTGGCGTTATCTCCTTGATCCTCTCCTCGCCGCTGGATGCTGAGGCGTAGCCTGCGATCAGCAGGATCATTGATATCATTATGGAAAACATCACTGATTTATGGTGAAACTTCAATTCGATCCCTCCTTTTGCTGTAAATTAATCTCGAATGAATATGTAACTATATAAGAGTTCTCCATTTCGGTTCTGTAAAGTTCGCGTTTGATTCTCGATTTGGCCGAAGGTGTAAAATTCCATTTGGTGAATACTTTTACAGGCCATGTATGATGACAAAGCGGGGGTTTCTGCGTGCAATGGTGCATGAAGAATCGTGATAGATGCGTAATACTGAAGAGACACGGTTATTATAATTATTTTTACAGAGTTGAATCTAAATGAAATTCGATATATGTATTTCAGAAAGCCCTTATATATTCAGCGATTTAAGTACGTCGCATGGATCGTCGGGAAATGATCTATGGTTGGAAGCATTTAGGATTTTGGAATCAATTTGGATTAATAGTTGGCATTACAGGAACGCTAGTTGGTATTATAGGAACGATAGCGGGCATCGCGAGTTTGGCAGGGATGAAACTAGACATGCCAACGTTTAATTGGATCATACCAACTATCGGTTGGATTGCGTTGATCTTTTTCTGCGGATTTTGGCTACTTGCTTATGCCAACATTAAGCAAAGTAGAAGACTCACTAATGCCAATGATGAATTGAATAAAGTACCAAGTAAAATCGATCAAGCTGAAAGAGCGGTATATCGTGATCGTGATGGAAAGCTAGCTGATGCACAAACCAGTATCGATAGTTTGAAAAGTGAAGTTGCGACTTGGAAGGACAAAGCATCGAACTATCAAACAAGAGCGTCTACATGGAAAGAAGAACGTGATAAATTCGAAGCCACGACAAAAGAATTTCAAAGTGCTGCACAGAACGAGCATGATCGCGTTGAGAAGTTACAGAAGGCGCTGGACAGCATGGACATGTATCACAAGAAGAAATTGGGTATCACAGAGCAAAGCATAGCCGTTGGCATGACAACATCAATAGTGGCGGACGGCAGTCCCAAGCATCTACAAGGAATGGAACAAAAAGACCTATATAAAAGAGCACAGAAACTCGCTAAAGAGGCAGGATATGATATCCTTGATCAGCCTGACGAATCATCAGGTAAATCAGAATCTACTATGCCACCATCGCCAGACTACGTAGGCATACCTTCACAACAATAGCCATCCGATAAACAACCATCAGCAAACCAGAGGAATACTATGGAGAAGGAGTTACTAAAGAAAGATAGAGATCTTCTAGTCGGTTTAGCAACTATCATATTGCTTCCTCTGATCTTTCTAATTGGGATATACCTAATACAAGGTAGTATCGAAGGAATCAAAGATTGGTTAGTTCCTGTTTCTGGATACGTTTCTCTTATTTCGATTGCAGCCGGGACTTGGTTAGCAGTAAATGAATATCGTTTAAAAATACAAACAGAAAAAAGATTGACCGATGCTTCAATAGTTCAATCTGACATAGATTTATTGGTGCATTTTTCTAAAACTATGAATATAGCGCAGTGTTGGTCAGAACCAATCGTGTCTGAGAAAGCAATAGAGAAACTATTCGATAAAGTAATTGTATCTGAAGGTAAATCAGTTGATGTAGCTAAAATTAGAGAAATCTTAGTAGCTGCTATTTTAATTCCGCCACATGGAAGGATTGCTCAAGATGCCGCAATCGGAGCCATTGGTACTCTTGGCAAAAGGCACGATATCCTTATTGACGCTGCAATTGAAGGGCTGAATTCAATTGAATTACATATAAAAGATGAAAGGGAACTATCAAAAAAGTATCACGACGAACTTTGCATCCTTAAAAAATCAAGAGAATCTATAAAATAGCATAATCTGTAATCATTAAAGAATGTGTCACATCAGAAGCTTGTGATATCGAGATAAAGGGTGATAACAAGTGGATCACTCTAATTCAAAATGCGAGCCAGAATGAACAGGCTTAATAGTTTTTGCTCCTGTCAAACTTTACGAGGATATTATATTGGTATGATTCCTACCGTAATCTATTATACCTTGCTTCGCATTATCAGGCGAACATGAGCTTGGGCAGTTGGGTACCTCCAGCAAGATTAGATCCTGTAACCTATTCATATTGGATAGATGAAAATCCAAAAATGGTTCGAGGCGGAGAACTTCAATTAGAGGATAACAATAAGCCTCCTATCTTTGAAGACGATGTAAAATTGGTTGCGCATAGTATATCAACAACTGTCCTCGATGGTCATTATGCAGATGGTCTATGTATATATGGATTTCCCAATAAATATAAAGGCTTCAAAATTATAGTAAAAAATAAGAGTGGATATTTATTAATGGCACACGAATTGCATCCGAATGGACCATTTACAGCAGATGATGGCAGAAAATTTGGAGATCATCCACATTTTCATCAGGTCGATTATGATCATAGGCATAAAGAAGATGGAATGCCTGGGAAAAAGCATATTGTTCCGCACACCCTTCATCCAGGGATAAATCCAGCGGATTTGCTCGAATCATTTAAAGGTCATTATCATTTCGATGATGGATCTGAAGAAGCTATTCAGATGCCTCAGATAAAAGAGATGCAGAAAGGGTTAGGAGACTTTCCATGAACGAAATACAAGAGGCAATCTTTATGAAAATTAAAGAAGCTGTCTGTACTAGCGTGGAATGTTACCCCGTCCGCCATAATGCTATCGGGATAATTACGCCTTTTTTAGATTGGATCGGCGAACGTGTAGAAATTTATGTCACAGAACACGGAGAAATAACCGATGGAGGACAGACCCTTAATCAAATGAAGGCGTTAAATAATTATAACGATTTCTTGAAATGGCCAGATCAAAAAAATTATTTAGACAATTATAATATAAATCCAAACAGCGACAGTTTAGATCTGCGCCATTTTGAAACCCCGGAAGGCATTTTGAAATATGCTCAAGGGATTGCAAGGCTACCGGGCTTTTTTGAAATTAAGCCTCTGGGCGAAAAGCAAGATAAATTTCCTACAATTGCCAGAAAATTTGCCACGGATACACTTATCACTGAGTATCCTAATAGACCAAAAGAAGGAGTCGCAGAATGGGCATTTAAATTAACACAACCTAAATCATTTAAAGTTAACAATGTCTCAATACATAGTGACATGTCTCCAATTAATAATAACCGGATTGTTGAAATAATCAGTCACCAATCATCCAATGACTCGGAAAAGAAATCTCATATCAGAGAAAAATTATTCAATCCTATTTTTCTAGAGAAAACCAATCCAGATGTTGAACCATATGTCGTTACGTTCAACCTCCTAGACTATCCTCGTGATGCACAAGATCTACTATGCAGTCAAACAGAAGTCATTGAACTTTGTAAACCTGATGCCGGACTCCGGCTAACTAAAATGTTAGCAGAAGCTTAATGTCCAAGATATAGAACTACTTGGACATTATGCTTCTTTTTAATAAGTTATTCCATTTATTTTCATCATCAAGATTCATGCCAGAATCTACAACCGAATATGAATTGGATCTTTGCATATTGTTGTGTTCTCTCAACGGATGCATATGGTCAAGAAAATGCATAAAAGTATCGATATTTATGCTGAACTTGAACCGATGGAAACTCAAAAATTGAGGATCGAGGATATCGAAGAAGAATTAATAAAGCAGAAGGAATTTAGCGCATTGGGGAGTTCCACAAAAAGAAAAATATGTGAACATACCTAAATTACTTGATGAGGATTCTATCAATACAACTCTTGTATATGTTGTGCCTACGGATGCGACCAATTACAAGATGCGTATGTATCTGGGTGCTGAACCAGAGGACGCATTCGGAAACGTAATGAAATCGACGCCATCATATAATACTGATATCGTAACGTTTAATCATTGCGATAAGGATATTATTATTAATTCAATTGTGCCTACTTAAACTCATCAATGAGTTTAAGGTTCTGTAAGACAAGAACCCAAAATTTAAAAAATATTAATCCTTCTCTTTTCTAGCATTTTGTTACTCATTGTTACCTTCCCTCTTTTCGTGTTACTCCCTTCTGAATAACTATTAACTCTTAGAAATATATCCCATATTCTAACTCATCACCAAACGACTTTTTACAGCCTTCATGGAAAGTAGAATCAAACGAAGACTTTACAGAACCTCCATTCTGGTTTTGTAAAACTGCCAGCTTTTCCCCTTTAGAATTCTGGCTGTCAAAAAGTGGTTGATGGATAAGGAGAGGCTGATGGCGGGATCTGGATCTATAAGGATTTTTAATATAAGGATATTGCCAGGAGAGCTGATTGCTAAGCCTCCTGGCAGTCTGCATTGCATCTCTTTTCAATCGGATAAACTTTGATTGAAGAGGGATTGTAGATCTATCTCCTGCCATGTCCTTCCCATAGCCTTTATCCAGAGCATACGGGTCTCAGGAACAAAGACCACCTGGTGATCGGTGGAGATTTTCGTGCCGCCCATCTCATAGTGGGCGAAGGTGGCGCCGCCATCCTGCATGAGGACGTCCCTGATCTTCATCATCGTCGATGCGTCAATCTCTCCCTTATTTTCTTCGGATAAGTTCAGCAGGTTGGTATACCTGATAACATAGTTCTCATCCGGGGCATCGCCTAGATGCCAGGTAGGATCGACGAAGTAGTTGGTTGCTGCAATTACCTCTGGCCCCTCTCTCCTCTTCAGCTCGTACACGTTCTCTTCATAGGAGTACGCCTTCTCAGGCCCTGCGGTGTTTACTATCCACGGGTAATCCGGCCTGAGGGACATAATGCCAGCATCAAGTTGCTCCAAGGTCGAATAGTCCAGCATGAGCCTGAAGAACTCGGATATGAGATCGGGCCGGTTATTAAAACTAAGGCTCCCTCCCGATCCCCCGTGGTTATCATCAGATATGAAAAGACCTGCGCTGTTCATGAGTGTCTCAGGCCTCACTCCAGCGGGTCCGAAGGTTGCAACGCCGTTGCTACCATCGGTTGGATTGTAGATGACGAGCACATAATACGGATCAAAGATCGAGAAGAGATCTGGAAGGTCATAGTTGCGGGAAGCGATGAGGGTTCCGTCAGGCGTGTAGTTTCCCCATGCTGCAAGGAAGGAGCAGGATGCCTGGGTGAGATTAGGCAGGGTGATATAGAAAACCGGGCAGTAGTACAGGGCCTCGGCATCTTCTTTGGTGAGGCCAGAGGTCTCAGCCATACCTTCATAGATCGCCTTCATCCTCTCAGGCTGGTACTCGCAGCTTTTACGCCCCAACTCACGGAGCTGATCTACGGTATGTCCCCGTTTGCTGCTGAAGTTCGTTACAATATTGTACTCCGATTGAAGCTCATCCTTCATCAGAGCACCGTACTGCCGACCCATCTCTTTATAGGACCCACTCAGGACGATCGCATCGTAAGAGCCCGCCTTATACCTGAGCCCTCCTTCAAAGGTTGCAACAGGGCTCATGGTGCCGTTAGCAGCCCACGCGACCTTCGATCCTCCTTTTTCTGAGACCGATGTTCCGGCGGCATCTGCTGCGATTGCTATTATCATCGTATGTAAAATCAGTGCCAAGAGAACTATAATTAGTGCAGAATTAATGGAATGTAAATTGGAAGTCTTCCCAACTATCTTCATAATGTTTTCTCCTGAGACCATAATTGATCTCTCTGTTGATTTAATCATAGATGACTTAAATATTTGACTCCTGAATGGCTCGAGCCCTGAACGATTTCATCACCCTCTGCATTGCCACCGTCAAGGAAGATATCTTGAATTTATAGTGAAAAACGGGAACTAAAGGCATTTCATACTTTCATTTATTCGCAGAATTGCAGGTAAATAGATAAGATGCTGAGGCAATAGCGCCTCATAGCCATCTTAACACAATCGCCATTCAATCGAATAACGTGCCCAGATCTACCTCAGCCCAATCCCCAAATCCGGGTGCCTTCAACCAGACCTTCATCAGCTCCGGCACAGCCACAAACTGGTAGATAGTGCCCTCATGAGTAGCTCCTCCTCTCTCTTTGGGCGTGTCCATGATTGCCATCATGACCGAGGCGTTCAGGCTTCCCTTGTGCTTCTCTCCCAGGGAGGTCAGATTCTGATGCCTCGATATGGATTCAGTGAAATTGTTTATTTGAACTCCCTCCTTCTCCCAGGCCGGGATTATGAAGTGGTTTGTGCCCACCAGCAGGCCGTCAACGCCGCCTCTCCTCTTGACATCAAAGGTGGTCGTCTCATAGCAGTAGGCCTCGCTCTGATTGGCTACATTGTATACCAGGGGATAGAAAGACCGGCTGTTTTTCATTGCCTCGTCGAGTCCAGTTAAGGTGGAGCAATCGAACATGTACTGAACGTCCCTGATCAGGAAAGATCCCCTGTCCAGAGGTCTGCTGAGATCGCCTGAGCTTGACCCATCATTGTTCTCCAAAACGAGCCCAGCTTCGTTGAAGGATTGTATGGCCCCCACCATCCCTGCATAAGCTACTATGGCCGCTGAGTTTGACCCGTCAGTGGGGTTGAAAACAACAACGGTGATGTACTTATCGAAGTTTTTATAGTCGGTGGGGAAGTCGAAGTTCCTGCCAATGACCAGGGGCTTTCCTCCTGTGTAGTTTCCCCAGGCAGTTATCGCAGAACAATGACCTTGGGCTGCAGGATTGGATGCCATCCAGAGGAAGTAATCGAAGAACTCATTTATGGTGCAGATCTCATCCAAAGGAACCTCTGAGGTCTGCGAGATCCCTGTGATCATCTCCTGAAAACGCTTGGGGTAGGCCTGGAACCTGGGGATAGTGAAGTTCTGAAGCGATACTCCAGGATCTCTCATGCCCATCTCCTCCAGCAGGAGAGATGTGTTCGATGTCACATTCAATGCTTCCTCATACATGGCCTTGATCTGAGGGCCCATGAGTCCGCCGTACTGGCGTCCCATCTCCCTGTAGGTTCCGTTCAGGACCAAAACATTGAACTTGCCTGCCCTGTAGAGCCTGCCGCCTTCGAATGTGGATATCGGCTCCAGATCGGCCCTGGGTGATGATGCCTCTCCTGCTTCTGCGCGAATGTCGGCAGTTTTTGCACCATCACTTGCAGATCCTGTTGGCATATCGAATGCTAAAACAGATACAAACATGGCAAGAATAAAGCAAATTAAGGCTTCCCTAGATGATCGATGATATTTCATAGATCTCCCTCCTAAGCATAAGATAGCTGGTGCTTAATCTATAATATAAATCCTTAGATTACATCAAAGATTCTGGTACAACGAGGCTGAAATAGATCCGCAGATACATCAGGATAGACTATGCTTCTGGATGGTGCTACTTGCAGGCAGATCCCTGGCCATAGATATGTGATCCAACTCCAACGTCCGGGCAGATGCCCCCCTGACCCCCTCTGGGGGGAACACACCGCGTTCAAGCTACAGCCGCCACAAGAGGATGATAGCCTCAGATTCGCATATAATCGACATCCTTGAAGTGCCATGTGATATGCTATCGATCCATCAAACAGCTCTTTTGCAGCGATTGCATATTGTCTGAAAAGTTCCCCCCAGCAGGGGGTCAGGGGGGCAGTCGTCCCCAAAAACGTAGGGCATAGGGTTAATCTATCTCTACGACTGCTCCCGCGGCAGCACCATCACGGCAGTCGTCCCCAGAAGCATAGAGCATAGTGTATTATGGATATGTCTATTTCCGAGGAAGATACGGCTGTGGCAGTCGTCCCCACAAGTGCAGGGCATAGAGCTAACCCGGAAAGAATATTGCAATTCACCTATGATTGGCGCGCTGGACCTATAGTTCGATAGAGTACCCCGACCCAGACTCGCCTTTAGGATAATGCTTTGAGCTGTAGCCTAGTAATAGAATGTCAATCGGTAATAGAATGCCAATTAAAAGAGATCACTTATTTGATAAGGGCAGATCCTTCATATTTCTCTCTATCAAGGCCAGCTCTTTTCCCTCTAGCGCTGCCGGATTGAGCGGCAGTATAAATATAGCCTTGTTCAGTATCATCCACTCTTCTATATCCCTGAGGAACTTCAAGACAGCCACAAAGCCGTTGGCCACCACCAGGTACTCAATTCCATCCAGGAGCACCACTGGGTTTCTGGACTTCTTCAAGAACCTGCCGATTATGTCGGCGATGATCTCCAGGCTGTTTGCATTTATGCTTTCAGCGCCGTGGTTGCTTATCCAGAATACGGGCGTTGTCTGCAGCACATACCTCTGCCTTATCTCTTCAGGCGACCTCATTGTAAAGCACAGCCCCTGGGCCCTGATATGCTGGCACTCTTTGCATGTGCAGCTAAGGGTACAGCCCTCGCATCCTATGCTCTCGCACGGAAAAGCCCCGGGGTGATCGCAATCCACGCATTTGCCCTTTACAAGAGATGTGAAGATCTCAAAGCTAAACTCAGCTCTTGGCTCTTTGACTATATAGTTTGAGCCTTTAACCAGGTCATGGCAGGTTATGTGGTTGAGAGGCTCAGTTGCCGGCACTACATCGAGCTTCTTTCCTCTGAGGCTGCGCCATATGGATGACAGGCCTGAGTCTCTCTCCCTTCGCCACGAATCAAAGACGTCGTCAAGCATATTTAGGGAGCGTGAATGTGAAAGTGCTTCCAAAGCCCACCTCGCTCTCGACCCAGATCCGGCCCTGGTGAGCCTCAACTATTCCCTTGGCAATGGCCAGCCCCAGTCCCATCCTGCCTGACTCCCTGATAAGTGAGGTCCCGGTACCTGTAAAGAACTTCTCAAATATTTTATCCTGGTCCTTCTTTGGAATGCCTATCCCATTGTCTGAGATGGATGCCATGACGTTTGAGTCTTCCTGCCAGATCTTAACCTCAATATTGCCTCTATCCGGAGTGTACTTTATTGCGTTTGTGAGAAGGTTATTGAAGACCTGCTTTATCCGCCTGCCGTCTGCATTTATTATTGGCATGGGCGCCTCAACCTTGAGCACCATTGTATGCTCCTTGAGTCCTGCAAGCCTGGAGAGCTCTTCTAAGACGGACTTGGCTATCACCTCTACCTTGACAGGGCTCTTTTGAGTCCTAAACTTGGTGGATTCAAGCCTTGAGGTATCGAGCATATCCTCTACCAGCTTGATCATATGATCAGTCTGGGAGTGGATCACCTGTACCTTCTCCTTCTGTGTGGCTGTGAGCTCACCTAGCATCCCCTCCTCAAACATCTCTATGTAGCTGTTGATGACAGTAAGCGGGGTCCGGAGCTCATGCGATGCTGTGGAGATGAACTCCGACTTGATCTCATCGTTCTCTTTGAGCTCTGCGTAGGCATTCTCCAGCTTGACATAGGAGTCTCTCAGCTCCTCTTCCAGCCTTGTTAGCTCAGTTATATCCTCCATAAAGATCACTGCCTTGTTGGCGGAGCTCTCCGATTCCTTAAGGGGATAGATCTTATAGAAGTAGAACAGACCGCCGGGATACCTGAGCTGAGCTCCGTCGAATGGTATTCCGGTTATGAAAACGTCCCTTATCTTCTCCTCAATCCTGGCCTTCTCAATGAAGAGCTGAGGAAAGACACGGGATAGCTTCTCCCCTATTACGTCCCTCTCTTTTTTGCCTGACTTTATATAGTAATTCCTGTTCGCGTACAGAATGTTCAAAGACCTGTCCACAACTATGATGGTGCTGGGTATCGCCTCAATGATATCCTCTTGATAGCCCCTAACAGACTCAATTCCTTTCATATCAGTCCAGGGAGTTTATGGAACTCAAAAGCTCCTTTATCTTAAAGGGCTTGACTATGAAGTTCTTGGCTCCCGCCTCTAGACAATCTTTTTCAAGACCGCTCTTGCCAACAGCAGTGATGACTATGATCTTGGCTCTGCTATCATACTTCAGTATGTTTTGTGTGGCGCTCACTCCATCGAGCATAGGCATCAATATGTCCATGAGCACCACATCAGGCCTGATCTCTTTATATCTGGTCAAAGCCTCTTCTCCATTTACTGCTTCATGCACTTCATATCCGTAGGCCCCGAGTATATCCCTAAGTGCTTTAAGCATATATGGAGCGTCATCCACCACCAGGATTCTCATTTTGCTCCCCATCGCTCTTTTAATTCACCATAAGGTCTTTCGTTTGCATCTATATTGATAGCTTAGGCAATACCCCTATAGCATCAGTATTATAGCTTCTGAACTTTCAATTCTCGAAACAAAAGATGGAACAGTTTTGAGAAGTAAACGCGAAAAATGAAAGACTATTTTAAGGTATATGTACTACTGATGGATTGTACGGCATGAACCTGCCGGGATATCAAACAGATCGGTGAATATGTGAAGGACCCTGCATATAAGCGAGTCATATAAGATGATGTGGATGGGCGACTGGGATGGCTTCCTTTATCCGTTCCATATCATCGAAGTCCTGGAGGGAGGAGCAAAGGTTGAAGACAGGAGGGATCAGGGACCTTCCTTGAGGAGAGATCTCCTCGACCGATTCGGAAGCCAGAAAGATTGAAAGAAGGTGAAGGGAATGGTAACAGCTACACCAGATGCATCCAGCCTTGCAGAGGTTCTGGATAGAATACTCGATAAGGGAATAGTCGTTGATACCTGGGCCAGGGTCAGCCTGGTCGGAATTGAGATCCTTACAGTTGAGGCCAGGGTTGTAGTCGCTTCAGTCGACACATACCTGCACTACTCTGAAGAGATGGCCAAGATCGAACAGGCAGCTATCGGCGCCGCCCCCGGAGTCGTTGCATAAAAATATGGATGCAGCGACTGTGAGGTCACAGCCGCCCCTAAAAGCATCCAGCCTTGCAGAGGTATAGGGCTGGATGTCATGCAGAGATAATAAGCTGACGGTCAGGACCAGTAAACCTGATCGATAAGTGGCTCTCCATCGATAGATGGAGCAGGCCATGATCTAGTTCACTTCCCGCAAGGGAATGATGAAAATAAAACAACAAAAAGGTGAATTAAAATGGTAACAGCTACACCGGATGCATCCAGTCTTGCTGAGGTTCTGGACAGAATACTCGATAAGGGAATAGTCGTTGACACCTGGGCCAGGGTCAGCCTGGTTGGAATTGAGATCCTAACAGTTGAGGCCAGGGTTGTAGTCGCTTCAGTCGACACATACCTGCACTACTCTGAAGAGATGGCCAAGATCGAGCAGGCAGCCATCGGCGCCACACCCGGAGTACCAGCATAAATTAGGAGTGATTACAAATGGTTACATCTTCCCCTGATGCATCCAGCCTTGCAGAGGTTCTGGACAGAATACTCGATAAAGGAATAGTCGTTGACACCTGGGCCAGGGTCAGCCTGGTTGGAATTGAGATCCTCACAGTCGAGGCCAGGGTTGTGGTCGCTTCAGTCGACACATACCTGCACTACTCTGAGGAGATGGCCAAGATCGAACAGGCTGCCATCGGCGCAACTCCAGGAGTCCCTGCATAAAGCAGGGCTCCCCTTAATCCATTTTTGGAGGGGTTATGCCAGAGACTGTGGAAGAGTTGGTAACTAAACATACCCGCAGAGAGCTAGAAGAGATGGCTCTTAAGCTTGGGATAGATTCTCTGGGCGGAACTAAGGCTCAACTGGCCGAGACCATAATCGAGGCCAGCAAGAAGGCTATGCAGAAGGAGGCTTCCAAGCAGATGGAACCTATCAAAATGGCAGCTTCTCTGGCTGATGCAGATGCCACCAAGAAGCCCGTGGAAAAAGAGGCACCCAGGGCTCCTGCACCAATGATCGAGAAGCCAAAGGAGTTCGTCAAGGTCAGGCCAGTAGGAACCAAGGGCGTCCTTGCAAAGGCCCGTGCCGCAGAAAAGGCATCAGAAGAGCTCCAGAAAGCAGGCCGGGAGATCAGGGAAGAGGGCATCCGGGCCATGAACAAGGGAATAGTCGAGTTTAGGAATGATCTCGACGCCCAGATAGGTGAGAACCTCGAGGCTATTGCCAATCTGAACAACGGGGCCAAGGAGATTCGCTCTGAGATGGATCAGATGTCCAGGGACATGCAGAAGTTCGGCAAGGATCTGAGGGAAGACGGCATGAGACAGATGAACAAAGGTGTCAGCGCTCTTCGAAGAGAGGTCAACTCTCAGATCAGTGAGAACCTTGAGGCTGCAGCCAACCTGAACAAAGGAGCCGAGGCAATTCGTTCTGAGGCCGACCAGATGTCCAGGGATATGCAGAAGTTTGGGAAAGACCTAAGAGAGGACGGCACAAGAAGGCTCCTGAATGGTGTCGCAGAGATGAACAAGGACGCCGACGCCTTCAAGGTCGCAATCGATGTCCAGGTCAAGGTCAATAAGGAGAGCGTGGCCAGTTTCAATGCCGGCTCAAGGGAGATCAGGTCCAATATGGATAAGACGTCCCGAGAGTTCCAGAAGGCTGGAAAGGCCATTCGTGAGAGCGGCGCCAGAGAGCTGCAAAAGGGCGTAAGCCAGTTCAACAAGGGCCTCAGCCTGCAGATCAAGGCCAATAAGGATAGCTCTATGAAGATTGCCTCAGGTGCAAGAGAGCTCCAGGCTAACGTCAGGGCATACCAGGGCGAGATTCAGAGATACCAGGAGCAGAATCTAAAGAACTATGTTCGTGACTTCTACTTTGGCTAAGCCCCTAGTAGACGTCTTTATTTTTTGATAATTATCAAGGGGGCTCAATAATGAGATATGTTGTCACGCATCCAAGAAAGACCAGGGGCGAAGCGGTCCACCGAACAGTAGAGGAGAGAAGAACCAGAATGCAGGCTCGCCAGTCCGAGAGCGCGGGAGAGGCCGAGTCTGAGGTCAGGGTAAGAGTTAGGCCCCAGAAGAGAATAGATCACGAGTGTCAGCCAGACGATGATTCAGGTGAGTCCGAGCGCAGAGCAATTGAGACAACATATCTGATGCCCGAGGTCAAACACTTCGTGGCCACTCCAGAGGTCAGGGCGCTGCAGAGCAGGATGGGGCTATGGCTGAAAGCCGGGTACCCGGTCCATCTGATTGGCCCTACCGGCTGCGGAAAGACCAGCCTGGCCACATTTGTTGCCAAGGAGATAGGCAAGCCGGTTGTATGGATCAACGGCGACGAGTCAATCACCACAGCAGACCTGATTGGCGGCTACTCCCAGGTAGAGAGCGAGACTGTCAGGGATAATTACATCCACAACGTCTTCAAGAGCAAGGACGTCGTGAAGGTGGAATGGGTGGATAACCCGCTCTCGCTGGCCTGTAAGTTCGGCTACACCCTCATCTATAACGAGTTCTCAAGGACCAAGGCTGCCTCCAACAATATTCTGTTATCAGTCTTTGAGGAGGGAATTTTAGAGCTTCCAACCAAGTTCGGTGATGACAGGTATATCAAGGTCCATCCCGACTTCAAGGCCATCCTCACCAGCAACTCAATAGAGTACGCTGGAATACACAAGCCTCAGGATGCACTCCTGGACAGAATGGTCGGAATGTATACGGACTATTACTGCTACGAGACTGAGGTCCAGATCGTCAGGGAGCACACCGGTGTGACCGATGTACAGTCGGACAGGATAGTGCGGGTGGTAAGAACTCTAAGAGAGCGCCTGCCCGATGCTCAGAAGCCCGGAACCAGGGCCTGCATAATGATTGGCAAGGGTCTAAAGACATTGAACGGCCATGGAGACATAAACTTCGAGCAGCTCTGCATAGATGTTATAGCCACCAAGACCTGCTCAGCAGAGGACATGGAAGAGAAGAAGAAGCTGGTCCTGGATATCATTGCTGAAGTCTCCTGAGGTCTTCGAGGTCAAGAATTTAAGAAGAATGGATTTAACTAACTCCCAGAGGTGTTCGAAATGGATAACAAGCCCAAGATTCAGGAGATCAGCGAGAAGGCAAAGTCCATGGCCGAGTCTCTCTTCTTAAAGAAGACAGAGGGCATCTCCAGCATGGCCAAAGAGGACGATTTGTGGAAGGTGGAGGTCGAGGTCCTGGAGAGGAAGGCCGTCCCAGATACCGGGGATATAATCAGCAGGTATGAGATGAAGTTCGACCTGGATGGAGATCTCACAGGCTACCGCAGGGTGGCTCTGCGCCATAGAGGCGATATGGAAGAGGTTGAAGAAGAGGTGTAATTGCTGTGGGCAAGAGAGCACCAAAACCCGAAGACCAGAAGCAGGGCAGGTATGTCTACTGCGTCATCCCGTCCGTAGCCGAGAAGAAGAGCTTTGGCAACATCGGCTTTAACGGCCAGGAAGTCTATACCATGGACTATAAGGATTTCTCTCCAATAGTCAGCGATGCCGAGATGAGGGAGTACGCAGTCAGTGAGGAAGAGGTCGAAGTTCACAAGAAGGTCGTAGAGCAGGTCATGCTTGAGTACGATGTCCTGCCTGTGGCCTATGGCATGATCTTCAAGAACAAGAAGCTGCTCACGATAGCTATGGGCGCCGGCTATGCTGCCATAAAGAAGGCTTCTGAGACTGTGGGCGCAAAGATCGAGCTTGGCGTGAAGGTATTCATGCCAAAGGAATTGGACGGCTGGAACGGCCAGAAGGAGATCTGCAGGTCTGATTACCTGGATGGCTTAAAGGGAATCGCCGCAGACTTCAAGGAGCTCAAGCTTTTCAGTGAACGACTGGTCCTGAATGCCGCATTCCTGGTGGACAGGTCCAATATCGATGAGTTTTCGGTGAGGGTAGGGGAGCTGACATCAAGATACGACCAGGTAAAGACCCAGTACTCAGGTCCCTGGCCGCCATATAACTTCGTTGATATTCACATCCTGGGAAAGCAGCGCAAGGGGTTCAGGTAATGTTCCTGATCGATGACATAGTGCTTCGGTCGCTGGGCATTGAGATTCCGGTCTTTGATCTCTTCTGGACATTTGAGCAGATCCAGAAACATTCAATCAAACAATTTTACAACCCAGAGAAGATCAAGAACAAGATCAAAGAGAACAGGCTCCTTTATGAGTTCGGAGAAGTAAGCAGGAATGAGTATGAGGTAGCCAATGCCGAACTGATGAGGAAGCTCAAGATTGCAGAAAGAGCTCTGGAGATGGACCTGGGGTCCAGGATGGACATACTGGAATGAAGATGGCAAAGGACAGGCCCAAAGGCAAAGCCTCAGGAATCCTGGAGTTCATCTCTCTCATGGATGAGACGGATAAGCAAGGCGGAGAGATAGCCGCATCAGGCGAGGTAGAGGGGCCGTTCTATTCCAGGACGATATATAGCTATGTAATAAGGATTGGCCTTGACAAGAAAAGTCTGAGGCGTCGGCATAAGCGTTAATGATCCTTTGAAGGTCTGAGCCGCATCTGATGGCATGAAGCTCTAATGTCTGGTTTTGGAGGTAGAGGTATGGCAATGTCGCGTAAGATCCTCGAGAATAAGAGGCGGCAGCACGCAGTAGTGCTGGCACATAAGAGAAAGATAAGAGATGAAATCAACCCCTACCTCAGGGGCAAGAAGCGAGAATGGAGCGAAGCCTCAAAGAGCAATAAGATATCGATCAGATCAAGATGGATCTGCGCCAGAAACAGTGCCAGAGCCCAGCTGAGATCACAGCAGCTAAAGCATAAGGCGGTTATCAGAGGCCATAAAGAGAGGATCAGGCTGGAGATCGCCAAGAGAAGGTAGTTTTAGGTGTACTTATGACTGTACTTGAGCCGACGAGGGCAGGAACTTTAGCTGAGGTCGTGGAGAAGATTCTGGACAAGGGCCTGGTAATTAACGCAGACATTGCAGTCTCAATAGCAGGCACCGAGCTTTTGGGGATAAAGGTTAGAGCCGTCCTTGCCTCCTTTGAGACAGCTGCCAAATATGGACTGGATATGCCTTCTGGCACTAACATGAATGCACCTGGATGGAAAGCCGCTCTAAAGCCTAAGGCCTCCTGTCCTGAGTGTGGAAATCGCAGAGATGAAGAAGTACTGCTATCAGATGGCTGTCCAATCTGCGGCTGGGTAAGCCCGAACCAGACTGTGCCCGTGATCAGGTCCAGGCGTGGTACATACGAGTGATCTTTACATCATAGTTGCCAATCATGATCCAATTGTAATATAAAATTCATATGTCCCATCGTATGTCATATAACTTTAGCCTAGGTGATATTATGGAAGATGCTTCCAAGGATAATGGTCAGAATAATGGAGAGACGAAAGCCAGCGATTCGAGCATAGATCAGTATGAAGAGAGGATGAAGAAGCTGGAGAGGAGGTTGGCCAAGCTGGAGAAAGAGAAGGTCCAGACTGAGGCTCCGGTTGCAGACGAAGGCGAGGAGATTTCAGGGCTGGTTGATGGAGTTGTCGGCCAGTTCATACCGGGCTTAAGCGGCATCATTAAAGCCCTGGAGAAGTCATCCCCGGAGTTTCGAAAGAGGATCGCCGAGACTGATTCTGAGATAAAGCACAGGTTAGATACAGGCTGGTCCAACAAGCCCGTAGTGGATTACCATTTCTCTACCAGACCCCTCTCAAGCAGGAAGGGGACTGCAGGAAGGGCTCCGACAAAGGCTCCGGCGCCGCAGGTCAAGCTCCCGGCAAATGGTCCTGCAAGAGAGCCCATAATTGACATCTTCGAGGACAAGGATTATATCACAGTGATCGCAGAGCTGCCAGGAATACCGGAAGCGGACCTTGATGCCAAGCTTGCAGGCCAGTCTCTGGAGATCCATGCAGGAGAGCTCTGCAAAAAGATTGATCTGCCTTCAACCCCCAGGTCCATAGTGGAGAGGTCTTATAAAAACGGCATCTTCCAGCTGAAGATCTCACGGGAAGATAATGGCAATAAAAATAGATGAGGATAACCTAAAGGAAGGCCTCCTGGGCCTTGTAGTCGCCCTGGTGGAGATAGTAGAAGAGGTGCTCGAACGCCAGGCTGTGAGGAGAATGGAGAGCGGAAGACTGAGCGACGAGGAGATAGAACGCCTGGGCTCAGCCCTCTCTGATCTAAACGAGGCCTTAGAGAAGATCAAGCAGGACAACAATATAACTGACTCTGTAAGGACTGTCAAGGAAGGCTTGGACCAGATCGCTGACGACGTGGTAGATCAGTTCTTAAACCCCGAGAGGTGGGCACAAGATGGAGGAGACGGGAAGGTATCTTTATTCCGTGGCAAGGACTAGAGATGAGGTCCGGCTAGGCGTCATAGGCATTGAGGAAAGCCCGGTCTACACTGTTCCATTCCAGGACATAGCAGCAGTAGTCCACTCCTGCCAGCCTGTGCCTTATGGCACCAAGGACCAGAAGCTTGCAGAGGATTGGATACTGGAGCATAACTATGTCATAGACCATGCCACAAAGAGGTTCGGCACTGTGCTGCCCTTCTCATTTGACGCCATTGTCAGGGGCGATGACGAAGTCATAAAAGGCTGGCTTGCAGAGAACTATGAAATGCTCAGCACTGAGCTTCACAGGGTAAAGGATAAGGACGAATACTCTGTGCAGATATTCTATGATGACCAGAAGCTCAAATCCAGGCTCCTTGAGTCAGACCCGGGACTAAAAGCATTGAAGGAGAAGACTGAGGGAATGAGCCCTGGAAAGGCTTACCTGCTCTCGCGAAACCTCGATATCAAGCTCAAAGACGGTCTGGCTCTGGAGCTTGCCCGCCTTGGAGTCCAGTTTGGAAAGATGGTCAAGGAACTCTCAGATGAGGTCAAGGCGGATGAGAGGAAGACCTGGGTCCCTGACAAGTATAAGGACAAGAAGATGCTGGCCTCTTTCTCCTGTCTGGTGCATCATGATAAGGTAGAGAGCCTGGGCCTGGCCTTAGATGAGATCAACAATATGGACGGACTAGCTGTCAGGTTCACAGGACCCTGGGCTCCTTTCAGCTTCACTGAGATTGGGAGGAGCTGAAAGCTTGCAGCCTGAGAAAGAGGGCGGCCTTGTGGACCTGGTAGACAGGCTGCTCAATAAAGGCCTGATACTCAATGCCGACGTAATCATAACGGTTGCTGGGATACCGATGGTCGGGCTCAGCCTTAAGGCTGCCTTGGCAAGCATTGAGACCATGCTTGATTATGGCATGATGGAGGCCTGGGACAAGTCCACCAGGGACTGGTATTCCCGGGAGTTCACCAGGACCAGCATGCCCCTGGCTGAGGGCGAGGAGGTGGCCTTCAAATCCTTTGGCTACCTCTGGCAAAGCGAGGGCATATGCCAGTCATGGGTGCCAGGATTGTGGCATATCACCAACAGTAGGATCTTCCTCTGGAGGAGGGAGCCTGCAGGGATGATAATTGAGCTGCCAATAGACAGCATAGACGGGATCACGGAAAGGCAAGAGCAGGTATTCGGGGCACAGAGGACTGAGTTTGATCTCTATTTTGGGCATAAATCTGTTAGAATTTACCTCTCCGAAGGTCAGGAGTTCAAGAGCGTACTGGAAAGGACAGCTGGGAACTTGAGGGCAATAAAAGTATAAGTAATGGGTCTAAGACTCCTCGAAATAAAAGCTCTAGATCCAAAATGCTTCTATGCCATCAGCTCATATTTCCAGACCTGTGGGATGCTGCACACATAAGCTGCTCGTAAAGGGACCGATGGTGAAGCTGAATGCATGACCATAGCATGACCTCTGTGCTCGATCTCAGGCCTGGAGATCACCTCTGTATGATCTACAAGAGCAATGAAGAACGTTGCATAGTGCTCTCCCAGTTCATAAAGAACGGCCTTGATCATCATGATAAGATAATATATCTAATCGATGAGCACTCCGCCAGTGAAGTCATGGACAGCCTCAGAACTGCAGACCTGGACCTGGTCCCTTACCTGGATTCAGGGGAGCTTTGCATCCTGTCTGGTGATGAGACCTGCGTGCGCAGTCCGGAGGCCATGATAAGCTTTATCCAGAGAGAAGCGGATAATGCCGCCTCTGAAGGTTATACCGCCCTGGCCATTGCAGTCGAGATGACCTGGGCACTTTGCCATCTCTCCCGCCCGGAGAAGATAATAGAGTACGAGGCAAAGCTAGACGAGTTCTTCCAAGGCAGCGGGTGCCAGGCCTTGTGCCAGTACGATCAGAGGAGGTTCAGCTCTGAAGTGCTGATGAATGTTCTGCGCACCCACCCTCTTGCGATCATAGGCACTGAGGTCTATGACAACTTTTACTATCTTCCGCCAAAAGAACTCTCAAAGGAAGATGTTTACGACTCAATCATAATCCATGATGGGAAGGCGATTGGAGTACAGGGCATAATCAGGGACATAACCAGAGATAAGATGATTGAAGATGCTCTGCAGGAGAGCGAGAGGAAGTTTTCAATCATTGTTGAGCAGTCAGTGGATGGAATTATCCTGGTGAATGAGCAGGGACGGCTGATAGAGTGGAACCGTGGCGCAGAGGAGATCACCGGCCTTTGCAGGTCGGATGTTCTTGGCCGGCCTGTCTGGGATGTGCAATTCCAGATAGCCGCTGATGAGCGCAAGACAGAGAAAGTCCATGCAGTGCTGAAAGATAAGACAATGAGCGTCTTGAGAACTGGCGTATCTCCATGGGCAAATGAGATGATAGTGGCTGAGATCCAGCGTCCTGATGGAGCAAGACGCATCATTCAGGAGATGGGGTTTCCAATCAAGACCGATAAGGGGTTCATGTTCGGCAGCATCTGCCGGGACATCACGAAGCATAAGAAGGCAGAGGAGCGGCTCAGGGAGAGCGAGAGGAAATACAGGCTACTCGCAGATAATGCCAATGATGTCATCTGGAAATACGACTTGGTCGCAAAACGTTTCACCTATATTTCGCCCTCTATAGAGAGGCTCAGAGGATATGCTGTTGAAGAGGCTATGCAGCACTCAATTGATCAGTCCGTAGATCCTGATTCACTGGTCAGGATCTCACACGGGCTTCCTCTTCGCTTAAAGAGCTTCAATTCTGGCGATGAATCTGCCAGGACCCAGACGGATATTGTGAGACAGCCCTGCAAAGACGGCTCCTGGAAAACTGTGGAGATCGCATCCACACTGATTGCCAATGAGGAGGGGGAAGTAACAGAGATCCTGGGTGTCTCAAGGGACATAACCGCGCGCATGGAGGCCGAAGATGCGCTGCGCGTTGAACGCTCCAGATTCCAGACCATGTCAGAGAATTCGCCCTTTGGAATGGCCATAATTGAGGAAGACGGCACTATCAGCTACATAAACCCAAAGTTTAGGGAGCTGTTTGGCTACGATCTAAGAGAGATACACACAGGAAGAGAGTGGTTTAGAAGGGCATTTCCAGATCCGGAATACAGGCACTCGGCAATATCTGACTGGAAATGCGACCTGTTGTCCTTTGGATCTGGGGAAAAAAGGCCAAGAGCATACCAGGTAACCTGCAAAGATGGAAATGAGAAGGTCATCAATTTTATAGCTGTTCAGTTAGAGAACGGCCAGAACCTGATCACCTGTGAAGATATAACTGAGCACAAGCGGGCCGAGGAGGCTCTGCTCCAGAGCGAGGAGAAGTACAGGACCCTCTTCTCAAGGATAGGCGAAGGGTTTGCCCTCCATTCCATCATCACAGATGGCAAGGGAGCTCCCGTAGACTACCGTTTTCTTGAGATAAACCCTGCCTTTGAGGCGATGACCGGCCTCAAGGGAGAGGAGATCATAGGCAGGACCGTTTTAGAGGTGCTGCCCGGGACTGAATCTCACTGGATAGATGCCTATGGACGTGTAGCCCTGACTGGAGTGCAGCTGAGGTTTGAGAACTACTCTGTAGAGTTCGACAAATACTTCGAGGTTATAGCCTACAGCCCAAGGCCGGGGCAGTTTGCCACACTCTTCGTAGATATCACAGATCGCAAGAGAGCTGAGAGAGCGCTCCAGGAGAGCGAAGAGAAATTCAGAGACATCCTGGAAAACGCAAATGATCTTATCCAGAGCATATCTCCCCAGGGTGAGTTCATCTATGTCAACCGGGCCTGGAAAGAGACCCTGGGCTATGAAGACGCAGAGATATCAGGCCTGGCCTTAGATGATGTCGTCCATAAAGAGAGCCTGAAGACGTTCAGGACTGCGGTTATGAAGGTGGCATCAGGCGAGAGTTCAGACTGGATAGAGTGCGCATTCATAACCAAATACGGGCTAAAAGTCGCCTTAGAAGGCAGCCTGAGCTGCAAGTTCGTAGATGGCCTGGCAGTTCACATCAGAGGCATCTTCCACAACATCACCAAGAGAAAGACGGCTGAAGAGAGGCTTCGCCAGAGCGAATCCAGGTACAGGATGCTCTTTGAGAACTCCCCAGTGGGGATAGTATCAGCTGACTGCAAAGGAAACATCCTGGAGGCAAACCCGGTTCTTCTGGAGCTTTTGGGCTCACCCTCACTGGAGGCCACATGCGCCATTAATGTTCTCACATTCCAGCCCATGGCGGAGGCCGGATTCTCAGAGTGCATAGCCAGGTGCATGGAGTCTGGAGAGGCCCTGACCTACGAGCATCCTTACACATCCAAATGGGGCAAACCCGCCTATCTGAGGATGAAGATGACTCCCATCAGGGATGCATCCGGCAAGATCACTGGCGCACAGTCCACAGTGGAAGACATCTCAGAATGGAAGCGGGCTGAAAAGGCCCTCTTTGAGAACCTTCAGTTCCTGCAAAGGCTGATAGATACCATACCAAACCCGGTCTTCTCAAAAGATACCAGTGGAAAATTTATAGGATGCAACAAAGCCTTTGAGAAGCTAAACGGCCTGTCTGGGGACGAGATCGTGGGAAAGACCCTCTACGACCTTCACCTGATAAAAGATGTGGCAGATAGATATGTCGAGATGGACAAAAAGCTGCTGCAAAACCCCGGGGTCCAGGTTTACGAGTCGTCGGCAATCTTCGCTGATGGCCAGAGGCATGAGGTCCTCAACTACAAGGCCACTTATACGAATGCCGAGGGAGAGGTTGCTGGGATCGTCGGGGTAATTGTGGATATTACCAAGAGAAAGCACGCCGAGGAGGCCTTGGTCAGGGAGCAGGGCATTGCAGATGACGAGCGGCGTCGCCTCAAAGCCGTATTGGATGCCCTGCCAGTAGGCGTATTCATAGTCGATAAGAATGGCCAGCTCGTTCAGGTAAATCAGCTGGCAGACCGCATCTGGGCCAAGCAGGACCTGCCATCCAGAGCGATAGATTGGAGATCGTATCGTGGCAGCTGGGCTTATTCCGGAGAGGCGATCAGGTTTGAGGACTGGCCTCTCTTCAGGTCCCTGAAGTATGGCGAGACGGCCATTGGAAAGGCCATAGAGATAGAGAGATTCGATGGCTGCAAGGGGACGATCCTCTCCTCCAGCGCTCCAATAAAAGATGATGAAGGCAGGATTACTGGTGCGGTCTCGGTTATACTTGACATTACAGAGCGCAAGAGGATGGAAGAGGCCTTAATCAAAGCCGAAAAGGAGAAGGCAGCAATACTTGGCGGCCTCAAGGATGTTGCAGTCATATATCTGGATAGCCAGATGAAGATCCTCTGGTGCAATGAAGCAGCGTCCGAATCCTTCATAGCAACTGGTTCAGATCTCAAAAGAGAGGATCTCAAAAGACAGAGCTGCTACGAGCTCATTCAGGGAAGGGACCTACCCTGTCAGGGCTGTACGGCAGTTAGAGCCTTTCAAACAGGCCAGTCCCAGGAGGGCGAGCATATAACTCCGGATGGAAAGACCTGGATTACTCGCAGCAATCCCATTAAAGATGGCAGAGGCGAGATATCCGGCGTGGTCCACATAGCCTTAAACATCACTGAACGCAAGCAGGCTGAGGAGGAGGTCCGCAAAGCCAGGGATGAGCTGGAGACGAGGGTTGAAGAGAGAACCGCAGAACTCCTCAAGGCCAACGATCTGTTAAGTCAAGAGATAACTGAGCGAAAGAGGGCACAGGAGGCAAATACCGCGCTTCTGGCGGCGATGCCCGATCTCATGTTCCGTCTCAGCTCTGATGGGACGATCCTGGATTACAGCGCCACAAATGAGATTGATCTTCAGGCTTCACAAAACAATACGAATACGCTTGGGCACAAGGTATCTGAGATCTTTCCTGGCCACTACTCCACGCGGGTCCAGTCCAAGATAGATCAAACCCTGAGCACCGGCCTGATGCAGACCTTTGAGTATGATACACAGGACAGAGATGAGAAGCGCTACTGGGAGGCGAGGATGGTCCTTTGTGGCCAGGACCAGGTCCTGGCCATTATCAGAGATATAACCGGACGCCATAAGGCCGAGGAGAGCCTGGCCGTATCTCTGAGAGAAAAGGAGGTGCTCTTAAGAGAGATCCATCACAGGGTCAAGAACAACCTCCAGATCATATCAAGCCTGCTTTACCTCCAGTCCAGGAAGATAGAGGATAAGAGCATGCTCCAGGCATTCCAGGAGAGCCAGAACCGCATAAAGTCCATGGCCCTGATCCACGAGAGCCTCTATCGTTCAGGGAACCTGGCAAAGATTGAGATCAAGACATATGTTAAAAGTCTGAGCGATTACCTCTTCCAGTCCTATGGCATCGTCCCCGGAAAAATTGCCCTGAAAATAGAGGCTGATCATATCAAGCTTGGAATAGATACCGCCATTCCCTGCGGCCTCATAATAAACGAGCTCATCTCAAACAGCTTGAAGCACGCCATCTCCCCTGACAGGAGGGGAGAGATTTGCGTCTGCATCTCCTCAGATGGAGAGTTCTTCAACCTGATCATCAGCGATAACGGTCCCGGCCTGCCTGAAGGCCTTGATATGCTGAGGACCGGCACTCTGGGCCTAAAGCTGGTATGTACCCTGGTCGACCAGCTTGACGGGACAATAGACATAGAGAGCAGAGATGGGGCCAGGTTTTTCATAAGGTTCAAAGAGCTGAAATATACTGAGAGAAAATGATTGCTTTCTGCCCGAAAGGGCAGGGATTCATCAATTCTTTTCCTTTCCTAGGCCTTCCATTTTATGGTGGTTCCCTTTATCTTGATCACCCCATTCTTCTCCAGCACCTTTGCGATCTCCTCTGCCACATCACTGGCGTCTATGGCCATTGTAAGCCTTTTATCGCCCCCAAGCTCAAGCCTGCACCGGTCTGAAAATGATCGGAGATCAATTTTTCCCTGGGATGGATCTTCAACCATATCATCTATCAGCAGTCCCATGCCCAGGATCTTTAAATACTCCTCATAGTACTCCACCTTGAAACCTTCATCGATATCACGGAACAGAGGGGTGGAAAACTCATCCACGTAGACATCGTACACTTTTTCAACGACGATCTCGATATATCTCTTCAGATATTCCTGATCGGGACCATATTTTCCAGGACTGACTCTGATGCGGAGGATGGGATCGTTTAGCTTTTCTCCAACATCCTTGCCGATTTCAATTTCGTTTACGGATAATGTGTTTTCAGCGAAGTCAAAGGCCATCACCCATTCGGCCAGCTTCTCCAAAGAATTATCCATCTTCTGCTTATCTTCATCAGAGGGCTCCACAGAGCTGTCCAGAAATTTCATCCTCAGCTCATCTATCTCCTTTAAGGAAGGATCTATCTCGGCCATGAATCGGTCCTTGAAATCCTCTCGAATTGCACCTGAGGACAGTGCCGATTTGAGAGCTGTGAGATAGCGTTCGTATTTCTCTATGTCCTCGACCAGGCCTCTAATTTCTCCTAGCCTTCCCTCCAAGAATATTGCAGAATCTTTCCAGGCACCAAGAGAGGGCCTCATATCAACCCTAAAACCGGCATCCTTCAGGTAGCTGACCAGGGGTTTTAAATCTTCCTCGCAATATTCGCCAAGCTTGAACATGGATCTATGATTGAATGGTCATATATAAAAGATGTGATGCCTCCTCATTCCATCTACGATGCCCAGAATCCTGGCATGGATATGTGACCTTCTCCCATGACTGAAGTCATAGGCATCTCCCTTGCAGACTCATCGGATTCTTCATCCGGTTCATCTCTGCTATCAGCCAGTCATCTCGGCATCAGAGGTTGCGAAGCCACCTCCATAGGTACAAGGTTCTTGGAAACACGGTTTCCAGATCAGCATGAGAATAAATAGTATGCAGGATCATAGGTACGGGCTGTATCCCACAAATGAATTGGCGGGGATTAGCCCTGATTCTGTCCTAAATCCAAACACGCTAATCTCCCTTTGAGATGAATCTAAAGATAAAGATAACAGGCCCGAAGGTCTACGCTGTAGGATATCAATACTTTCTTATGAGCAATGCCATAGACCTTGGCCTTGGTGGGTTCCATGCCCGCAACCGGCCTGGAGAGAAAGAGCAGGAGGTTATAGCCTTAGTCGATGGCGACGGGGATGCAGTTGTGGATTTCAAGAAGTTGGTAGAGACTAAGAAGCCCAGTCAAGCTGAGGGATCGAATATAGGCTTTGAAGACTATACAGGCGATTTATATTAGCTCAATTTTGTATTAGCTCTATGCCTGCGCTTCTGAGGGCAGTTGCCCCCCTGACCCCCTCTGGGGGGGGACATTTCAGACAACATGCAATCTTTGCCAGGGAGCTGTTTTATTGGCGGATAGCATATCACATGGAGCTTAAAGGATAGCTGAATGTATGCGAATTTGGTGCCAACATCATCTTGCAGTACCTATGGCATATATGCATAGGGGTTCCCCCCAGAGGGGGTCAGGGGGGCAACTGCCCTCAGAAGTGCAGAGCATAGCATATAGAAGGTAATTGTACCTCGCCGGGCGGATGATTGGGCGACTGGGCGACGGATAAATGTTCCTGATATCGATTGAAGATGTCAATGTAATCCATTTGGTAAAGCACTATAGATTGCCTGACAAAAGCACCTGGAAGAGCGAGGGGGCTATCCATCCCCGGCCTAAACGCACATGAGCCTCAGGACAGGGCTCATACGTGGCTGATATAAATCGTGGCGTACTGACTTCATGAACTTTGATTTCCCTGGGAAAGCTCTGGGAATTTCGCTCCTCTGCCCTCCCTGACGGAGTTAAATCCATAGCCTGGAATGCTGTTTTCAGGATCATTGGCTAATTCATCTCTCCAATGGGATGAGACTGGGATATGCTCGCGCTCGCGGGCTGTTCTTTGCCGGAAGCTGCCGCCTCAAGTTCAGGCTCTATCGATACCTTGAATCTCCGATCGTACGCCGCCTTATCTTCTACACACACTTCCCTCCACGGATTACGCCGCTAAGCTTATCATCAACTGGAGGGGGTGCGGTTCAAGGGCTCAGCTTTCATCTCCCAAAGCCTTAGAACTTCCATCTACCCCCTCTTTGCCCCCGCAAGTCGAAGACGGGATATTGAAGATTGCTCAACTCAGAAGCATTATATCCTCCTTTGCCGAGATTGAAACTATGTTCAAGAAGAGGCATGTGCTCTCTATGCGGGACTTCTCCAGGGAGGAGATAGACTCGGTGCTGGACCTGGCAGAATCCCTTGAGCCCTATGCCAGGGGCAAAAAGAGCGATATGCTCTCGGGGAAGATTCTGGCATTGCTCTTCTTCGAGCCGTCAACGCGCACGCGGATGTCCTTTGAGACTGCAATGAAGCGCCTTGGAGGCGGGGTGATAAACCTGGGGCCTGCTGAAGGCAGCTCCATATCCAAGGGCGAGTCTCTGGCCGATACCGTCCGGGTCATAGGCGAATATGCCGATGCCATAGTCATACGCCATCCAAAGGAGGGATCGGCACGCCTGGCATCCGAGTTCTCGCCAGTTCCGGTATTGAATGCCGGAGATGGAGCCGGACACCACCCGACACAGACCCTGCTTGATCTTTACACCATAAAGAAGGAGAGCCATCTGGAAGACCTGAGCATCGCCCTGGTGGGAGACCTCAAGTATGGAAGGACGGTCCACTCTCTGGCCTACGCCCTCTCCCTTTATGGCGCTGAGATCACACTGGTCTCCCCGCCATCTCTGTCCATGCCAGAGCCAATAATTGCAGACCTGTCCAGGAAAGGGACAAAGGTGCATGAGACCTCAGACCTGAGTGAGATAGTTAATAGCATAGATGTGCTATATATGACCAGGATTCAGAGGGAGAGGTTCCCAGACCCCCTGGAGTACAACAAAGTTGCCAGAAGCTATAGGATCACTCCAGAGTATCTGGCAGATGTCAGAAAGAACCTCATCATCATGCACCCCCTGCCAAGAATAGACGAGATAGCCCCTCAGGTGGATGCAACACCTCATGCGCTCTATTTCAAGCAATCCTTCTATGGAGTCCCTGTGAGGATGGCCCTGCTGAATATGGTTATGGGTGGCGGCAATGACTGAAGTGGAGCTAAAGGTAAGGCCGATCAAGAACGGCACTGTAATAGATCACATAGCAGGCGGCCAGGCACTAAATGTCCTGAAGATACTTGGCATTTCTGGCACCACTGATGCTACTGTCAGCGTTATCATGAACGTCGCCAGTGATAAACTTGGCAAGAAGGATATAGTTAAGGTTGAGGACAGGGAGCTTAAAGAGGCTGAGGTAAACAGGATAGCTTTGATCGCGCCGGATGCCACAATAAACATCATCCGCGATTATAAGGTGGCGGAGAAGCATGCTGTGGACCTGCCGGACCTCATAATTGGAGTGGTCATGTGCCAAAACCCAAGCTGCATCTCCAATTCATCAGAGCCTATAAAATCAAGGATGCTGGTCAAGGTCAAGAACCCGGTGGTGCTCAGGTGCGTCTACTGTGAGCAGCCCATCAACGAAAAGATAGCAGACTACTTAATCTAGAAGGTAATTTGTGGCTCGGCATAAAGGAAGGATAGGTATAAGTCAATATCCGTTTAACAACAGAGAATCAGGACGGAATTAGAGATGACCGTAAAAAATGGCGATTTCATCAAGGTAGATTACACTGAGTATGTGGATGGCCAGGCAATAGCCACCACTGATAAAGATGTAGCAACTGAGAAAGGCATCTTTGAAGAGGAGATACAGTACGGCCCGAGGTTGATAGTGGTTGGATCAGGCCAGGTAGTGAGCGGCTTTGAAGAGGACCTCCTGGACAAGGAGATAGGGTACTCCGGCAAGGTAGAGATACCACCAGAGAAGGCCTTTGGCAACCATGACCCCAAAAAGGTGGAGATGATCCAGGCAAACAAGTTCAAAGAGAACAAACCAGTGCCTGGAATGAGGATCTCAATGGACGGCCGCATGGGCATGGTCACCCGGCTCATAGGCAGGAAGGTAAGCGTTGATTTCAATCATCCTTTAGCTGACAAGACCATCACCTACGATTACAAGATCCTTGAGAATATCGAGGACCAGCAGGAGAAGCTGAGAAGCCTCATCAAGACCTTTGCAAGGCTTGACCTGGAGTCCAAGATCGAAGGCGATAGAGCAGAGGTCACAGTACCCTGGGAACTCTCCTACTATAAGGAGTGGCTCATGATCAGGCGCGGCCTGGCAGACATGATACTTCAGTCCCTGGGCCTCAAAGAGGTTGATTACATAGAGAGGCACACTGGAGCCAAGGTCAGCGCAGAGCTCATATCTCCGCCTGCAAAGGAGCCTGCTGAGGGCCAGCCTGCAGAGGGAGAGGTATCTGCACAGCCTGCACCATCTGAGGAAGCAAAGCAGGAGTAGGGCCTATAATATACCGCCTGCCCCGAGCAGGCCAATCTTTTTTATATCTATTCTGTTTGTTAGATGGAAGAATGTCAATACATTTTAGTATGACCTTAATTATCCCTTGATAATGGAGGGATAAATAATTAATTCTTTCTCTATTCTGGCCGTCGTGCTTATAATCGCGTCACTGGCCGCTGTTGCATATGGAGACGATAATAATAACATATCCATTGGCGCCCTGGTGTATCTCACAGGCGATGGGTCGTCTAGCGGGATTAATTCTAAGGCGGCTCTGGAGATGGCAGCCAATGATGTAAACAGCTACCAAGAGAAGATCGGCTCTGAAGATAGGATCTGCCTGAGGATCGAGGACACTGGATCTGATCCGGCAAAGGCTCTAAGAGAGCTCAAGAATCTTAGCCAGGACGGAACCAAGGTGGTAATAGCCGCCACTAGCAGCGCAGAACTTGCGGCCATTAAAGACTATGCTGATGAGAATGGCATAATGATCATAGGCACTGCGAGCACCGCCCCGTCTCTGGCGATCCCTGGGGACAATCTGATCCGCCTTGCGCCTGATGACACCAATCAGGGCTTTGCCATGGCTCAGGTATTGAAGATGGAGAACATCAGCGCAATAGTTCCCATAACTCGTGGGGATCTGTGGGGCGATGACCTTCTCAATGCCACTGCAAAGAACTTTGAGGTCGATGGAGGAAAGGTGCTCCAAGGCATAAGATATTCTCCAGGAGATGACCTATCATCTGAGGTCGAGGCCTTAAGTTCGCTTGTGAAAGAGGCCAAGAGCAGTTACGGCTCTGTTGATGTTGGAGTTTACATAGTCTCCCTGGATGAGGCATCATCCATACTCGCCCTGGCTGCAAAATACCCAGAGCTCTCATCTGTGAAGTGGTTTGGATCTGATGGAACTGCGGGCTCAGATATCATATCAGAGAACAGCACACTGGCCCAGTTTGCATCAAAGGTAGGCTTGGTTAGCCCCTACTTATTGGCCTTCAGCGATGAGCAAAGATATAAAAAGGTCCAGGACGCCATAATGCAAGAGACCGGGTCTAAGCCAAACTTCTATGCTTTTGCCTCTTATGATGCCCTGTGGGTTTGCGCAGAGTCAATGACCGCGACTAAGACCGCTGATTCAGGCCAGATCAAAGAAGCTCTGATCCATACAATCAATAGATACAATGGAATCACATCTATCCTAAACCTAAATGATGCAGATGACAAGGAACGGGCCACTTATGATCTGATAGAAGTGAAGGAAGCCAGTGGCAGCTATTCCTGGCAGAGCAAGGGGCAGTTCGCCAAGTATTCACCAGGCGACTACGAGATAAACTGGAAAGGACAGACTTTCGAGGTAGACTGAGCTGATGGGGCATATCATCCAGATTTTTTCATTCTCAATCTTCATCTCGCCAAACCTTCTATCTTTGCGCCTCTGAACATTCCAATCAGCCGAAGTCCATAGCAGACAGATACGAACAGGCTTGAGGCAGAGCCCCTTGCTTCATCAATCTATCTTTATGATGGTTGTTCCTCCGACCAAAAACCTGTAGTATGAGCTGCTCATCTAAGATATTGGAGAGAGAATCTTTTTAGCTGGTGAGCACCCGATGGACGATCAAAAGACCGTTGAAGATATCAGGAGGATGTATCCAGAGAAGTTCGCCTCTGAGGAGGAGATATTTCGCCATATCCATGCCGGTGACAGGATCTTCATAGGCACTGGCTGCGGCGAGCCCCAGTACCTGGTCCAGGCGCTGGTCAATTACGTCCAAAAAAACCCCAAGGCTTTCTTTGGAGCCGAGCTCATCCACGTCTGGACGCTTGGAGTTGCTCCCTACACTGATATCAAGTTCAAGGAGAACTTCAGGCTAGACTCATTCTTCATTGGGGACTCCACAAGAAATGCAGTCAACAAGGGCATGGCCGATTACACTCCGATCTTCCTCTCTGCGGTCCCGGACCTTTTTAAAAAAAAGGCCATACCAGTAGATGTGGCTCTCATCCAGACCTCACTGCCTGACAAGCACGGGTTCCTGAGCCTGGGCGTGAGCGTGGACATAGTCAAGGCAGCCATAGAGGTCTCCTCGCTTGTAGTGGCCCAGATAAACTCCAATATGCCCCGCATCCAGGGCGACGGGTTCCTGAACATAAAAGATGTAGATTACATAATACACCAGGAGGAACCCCTTCTGGAGTACTCTTTGCAGGCGCCGGGAGATGTGGTCCAGGCCATAGCTAAATATGTGGCCCGGATAGTTGAGGACGGCTCCACAATCCAGGTCGGCTACGGGATAATACCAAACGCGGTGATAGGAAACCTTGGAGATAAGAAGCACCTGGGGGTTCACACAGAGCTCTTAAGCGATGGAATAGTGGACCTGATGAAGAAGGGCGTGGTAGACAACACCAGGAAGAACGTGGATCCTGGAAAGTCCATAGCCTCCTTCTGCATGGGAAGCAGGGACACCTACGAGTTCCTTGATGAGAACCCGACTGTTGAGTTCAAGACCATAGACTACACCAACAACCCCATGGTCATAGCCAGGAACGATTTCATGACTGCCATCAACAGCGCCATGGAGATAGACCTGACAGGCCAGGCCACTGCAGAATCGCTTGGATGGACGTTCTACAGCGGAATCGGAGGCCAGGCCGACTTCATGAGGGGTGCTGTCATGTCCAGAGGCGGAAAGACCATACTGGCCCTGCCCTCGACCGCCCTTGATGGGAGGGTATCAAGGATCGTGCCTATACTTCAGGAAGGGGCCGGGGTCACACTGACCCGGGGAGATATACACTATGTGGTGACTGAGTACGGCATAGTCTACCTTCATGGGAAGAATATCAGAGAGAGGGCCATGGACCTGATCTCCATTGCTCACCCTAAGTTTCGGCCCTGGCTCATAGAGGAGGCAAAGAAGAGGACGCTCATCTACAAGGACCAGGCATTCATACCCGGAGAGAGGGGCGAGTATCCAGAGTCCCTGGAGACCTACCGCACCACCAAGACCGGCCTTGGGATCCTTCTTAGGCCAGTCAAGATCACAGATGAGCCCCTGCTCAAGGACTTCTTCTATGCTCTCTCTACAGACAGCATGTACCTGAGGTTCTTCTCTGCCAGGAAGGATATGCCCCACGAGCGTCTGCAGGAGTTCGAGGCCGTGGATTACAGCAGGAGGATGGTGATACTGGCAGTCATTGAAGGGCCTGAGGGGAAAGAGACCATAGTCGGCCTTGGCCAGTATGATGTCAACCGCGATGCTCACACTGCAGAGGTGGCCCTGGTTGTAAGAGACAAATACCAGAACCAGGGCGTGGGCTCTGAGATCCTATCTTATCTGACATACCTGGCCAAGAGGAGAGGACTTCTGGCGTTTACGGCTGACGTCCTGGTTGAGAACAAGCCAATGATCGCCCTGTTTGAGAAGATGGGGTTTGATATAGAGAGAAGGAACGAGGAAGGGGTCTATGAGATGTGTCTCAGGTTTAGAAAAGCCTGAGAGACGATATCGCCTTGACTTTGGGAGGGGATGATATAAGAAAGCTGATAGTGATAAGGATAATCCACACGCCTGCTGATATGGGCTCCATGAAGGACGGCCTGGAGAAAGATGGAATATTAAAGATAGGCAGGCAGCGCTGGGAGGAGAACCAGAGGAAGATAGAGAAGTTCTGGGATGAGGCCGAGGCTGAGGTGCTCACTCTCGACCTGGATAAAAGCAAGATAAGAATATACCAGGACGGCCTGCCAGTAGCCGGGGAGATGGGGGAGAGGATCGTCCGGGAGACTGCAGAGCGTGGCAGCCGCAACTATGACATCATAGCCAATCTCATGGACCTGGGTGCAAAGATTGAGGCCACTGAGAGCACTGAGCTGCTCAGGCAGGAATACGGCCTCATAAAGGGCTTTGTAGAGGCAAAGAGCCCCGAAGAGAGGGCCACGGCCGAGGAAAGGTACAACCAGGTCAAGGATGAGCTCATGGAGAAGAGGGACTCGTTCATTGCAAAGGCCATAGGCTCGAGCCTGTTGGAGGGCGAGATTGGACTTCTCTTCATTGGAGCCTACCACAACGTGGTTCCAAAGCTTGATAAGGACATAGAGGTTAAGTGCCTGGACTGAAACCTGGCTGACCTCGGTCTCAACTTATATTTTAGGTCTCAATCTCGATATTCTTTGATTTTTGACGAATGTTCCGCAACTTGCGGCGCGGAATAAATTGCCAGTAATATTGCTATCCGCCTAACGTTTAATGGCCAACTGCAGGGAAAGGGATGCCCACAGGCTTTTACTGGTAAGCATGACCTGCAAGATGGATCAATGGGATTGATTGTTCTGGGGAGCTCAGGATCTAATGCCTGGAAATGAAGCTTAGTACCTGAGCATTATATACCTCAGGATTACCTGCCTGCATCATATGCGATGATTTCGGGATCATTGAGCATTCGGCCTGAGGCATACAGCCTTGTAATTTTTTAATGATATGACGAAACATCATCGGGCTTAATTCCCCAGTGAGGAGAAGCGTAGGCGCTTTTATTTCGCTAGCATCATCGCAAGTAAATTTAGAAAAATAAACAGGCGATAACGTCTCAGCCTTCATCTCTGGAGCATTATCCATCATTGCTGTACGGACTGGTGCTGGCAATTTGTCGAAGGTTCCCTGCCCCAAAACTCCATTGATGAAAAGTCTAACACCATCTTCCATATCTCCTCTCTGGAAGGCTCTCTTTGAGGGTTCCCAGGCATTCATCGTAAATGCTGCCACAAGGGCTGCACCATCTTGTGTATCCTCCAGCCAAGGAAGGATCGGCGGCTCTCCTAGAGTTATAGACCGCACTAGTTCAGGGTGCCTGTTAGCAAGGACTAGGGTTGTGTAAGCTCCATATGACGAGCCCATTATGTGTGGCCGTTGAAGCCCCAGACCTCTTATCAGTGATGCCAGATCCTCAGCATGCAGGTTGACAGAATAGTCCAAGCCATCTCCATGCCATGCATTAGGATAATGGTAGCGACGGCTATAGGCTATCGTTCTATAGTGCCTGGAAAATGGTTCCATCTGAAATTGCCAGGATCGGAAATCGTTGAGACTGCCGTGAACGAAGACGATAGGATCCCCTTGTCCCATCTCAATATATTCTAGATTGGTGCCGTTGGCTTCGATGGTAGTCATGAAATAACTCCACAAACATTATCTTGGTGGAATGGATGATTCTATGAGAAAGCTTATTCCTATAAGAAGATAAAGTTTTTTAGTAATTAAGCATAGACATAGGCTGTTCTGGTGCTTATAGGGTTTTTGTAGTAAAGGTGAGGGTTGAAGGAAAGTGATTCTTACCCTAAATGCAACGATACATGGATATAAAGGGATGCCCACAGGTTTTTACTGGTAAGCGCGATCTTTAGGCTTGGTCAATGGGATCAGTTTGCCACTTTGCTACACTAAATGGCTGAACTCGCTTGAAGTGCTCATGATTACCTTCAATGCCAAATGGATAAAAGGACCTATAATGAGAGGTGGCAAAGGGTGTAGGGGGAGAAAAGAGATATTCAACTCCCCCCTTAATGTCCGGCCTCAATTGTTGGGGTCTAAGGTTTTTGGTTTGCTTATAGCCAGATAAAAGGATTCTTAAACCTATTTTATCCATTTTAGAAAATTAAAACTGGAGCAATTAAGTTATATAGCTCTCACAGCATCTGAGGAGACAAACGTAAATAGATAGAAGTTTTTCTACCACCGCATCGTATTTACTATGGAGACCTCACCCATGATCCAAAAAGGACAGGTGGAAGGGATAGCTAAAGTCCCCACAGACATTCCTGGTTTCGATGAAATAACCAATGGTGGCTTACCTAAAGGCCGTACTACCTTGATACTGGGAGGGGCCGGGTCTGGGAAGACAGTCTTCGCACTCCAGACTCTGGTAAACGGGGCGCGAGATTTCGGCAAGCCTGGTATCTTCGTGGCCTTCGAGGAGAACTCGAGGCAGATAATAGCCAATGCCTCTACCTTTGGCTGGGATCTAGAAGCTCTTGAAAAGGAGAAGCTCTTTTTCCTGGATGCCCGGATGTCCCCTGACCTGGTGATGTCAGGCGGCTTCGACCTGAAGGGAATGCTTGCGAGCATCAAGGCCAAGGCCGATGAGATAGGAGCCACGAGGATAGTCTTCGACTCAATAGATGTCCTCTTAACCCTCCTGAACGATCCGGTGGCAGAACGCCAGGAGCTGTACAGGATTCACGATTGGTTCTCACAGACCGGCCTTACCGGGATCATGACCTTCAGGACTGGCAGCGACGAGAACTCTTCCGAGCGCTATGGATTCATGCAGTTCATGGCTGATTGCGTCATCGCCCTTTACCATCGCATGGTGGATCGCATCTCCCTAAGAGAGATTCGGGTCATAAAATATAGGGGTTCGAGCTTCTCTGAGAATGAGTTCCCAATGGTGATAGGTCATCATGGAATTGAGATCGCAAACATTGGGCTGTCCGAGCCTGAGTACGAAGTCTTCACCGATAGAGTATCCACAGGCGTGGAACGTCTGGATTCCATGCTCAGCGGAGGCTACCTGAGAGGAAGCAGCATACTGGTAACCGGCGCCCCAGGCACTGCCAAATCCTCACTGGCAGGGGCCTTTATTGAGGCTGCCTGCAAACGCGGTGAGAGGGCTCTTTATGTGAGCTTCGATGAATCCGCCAATGAGATAATCCGAAACATGACCTCGATAAACATCCAGCTGGAGCCCTATATCAAATCGGGAGTTCTAAGGATGTACTCGGCCAGGACTGAGGCCAGGAGCGCTGAAGAGCACCTGATGAACATAAGGAGGCTCATTGCGGAGCATAAGCCCAGGTGCGTAGTGATAGATCCTCTCTCAGCCATGGTCAAGGCCGGCGGCCATATCACGGCTCTCGGAGCTGCCGAGAGGCTGATCCACCTCGCCAAGAGCAAGGGGATTACCCTCCTTTGCACGAGCCTCCTTGAGATCAGGGGTAGCCTCACAACCGAGGCCACTGAGATCCGAATCTCCACCATTGCAGACACCTGGATCAACCTATCCTACGTACCCCAGGGCGGAGAGAGGAACAGGGCTCTCACCATAGTCAAATCCAGAGGGACCAGGCACTCAAACCAGGTCAGGGAGCTTATCCTCAGCAATGAGGGCATCACCCTTGCAGACGTCTACACCGCCGGAGGCGAGGTCCTCATGGGAACTTTGCGCTTTGAAAGGGAGGATGCTGATAAGCAGGCTGAAGATCGTGAACAGCTTGAGGCCGAGAGCAAGAAGATAGAGCTGGAGCTTGGAGAGGCTGAGATCAATGCCAAGATACAGGCCCTGAAGAAACAGCTTGAGGCTAACAGGGCTGAAATGGAAAGATTATCCAGGGAAGATGAGACTCGCAGGACCGGTGGGGTGAGGAAGCTTGCTGACCTCCAGAGGTTGCGCCGTGCAGACTGAGCGAGGGGATGAGATGAACTCTCAGTCTGAAGTGATGAGCCTGAGGCTCTATATAGCGGCCGGCACTCCCAACTCAATCCTGGCCGTGAGCAACCTCCAGGCCATCGTGGATGAGCATCTTGTTGGCCGCCACAACCTTGAGGTAATAGATGTCCTTAAAGAGCCGTCGAGGGCAATAGCAGACGGGATTTTGGTAACACCAATGCTGGTCAAGCTCTTTCCTCCTCCAAAGGTAACCATTATAGGAAACCTCGGCGATAAGGTGAAGGTGCTCTGTGCCCTGGACCTGGGAAGTGCATTAAAATGAACGGCGCTGGCAATCCTGCTGACATAGCTGAGCTGATAAGGAAGCTCGCTGAGATAGAGAGTGCCATAGAGGCCTCGGTCTCGGATCAGGTGGACGTCGTATTAGATCCTGTAACCTCCACGCCTCTGCTGCTCAGGCACGCCCAGGAGGCTTTGATTGCCGCCAGGGATCAGCTCGAGCAGGAGGTCCAGGATAGGACTGCAGAGCTTAAGAGGACCATCGTGGCCCTGAGGGCGGAAGCTGAGGAGCGCAAGCGGGCTGAGAAAGAAATAAGAGTAAGCAGGGATCAGTTCAGGGCAATCTTTGAAAGGGCCAGTATAGGCATCGCCGTCACAAATATGACAGGCCACATCGAGGATTGCAATAAAGCATTCTATGATATGATGGGTTATGATAAAGAGGAGATGCTGCAGAAGCATTTTAAAGACCTTACCTACTTTGAAGACCTCGACGATAACCTCGACCTGTTTCAGCAGATGGTCTCAGGGCAAATCGATAGTTACCAGATGGTGAAGCGTTATGTGAGAAAAGACGGTCGCCTTATCTGGTGCAACCTTGCTACATCGGCTATCAGAGGCGATAAAAGGGAACTGCTGCAAATCCTGGCTGTTGTCGAGGATATCACACAGAGCAAGCGGATGGAAGAGATTGCCAGAATTGATAAAAGACGTTTACACAGTATAATCAAGATCTCACAACATAACCCCAAATCTGTGAATGAATTGCTCGATTACGCCCTAGATGAAGCCATTGCCCTATCAGAAAGTAAACTCGGATATATCCTATACTATAGCGAAGAGAAACGTGAGTTTACGCTCCATGCCTGGTCTAAAGAAACTATGAAAGAATGCTCTATCGCCCACCCGCCCACGGTTTATCAGCTGGATAGTACAGGTATCTGGGGAGAAGCTGTAAGGCAACGCCGGCCAATCGTTATCAATGATTTCACGGCTCCTAGTCAGCTCAAGAAGGGTTATCCAGAAGGGCACGCGCACCTCTTCCGCTTTATGACAGTCCCAGTTTTCATAGATGGTCGCATTGTGGCGGTAGTAGCTGTTGCTAATAAGGCTGAGGATTATACTGACCAGGATGTACACCAATTGATTATGATGATGGAGTCGGTATGGGCAATTGTCGAGCGTAAGAAGGCAGAGGATGCCCTGCGGGAAAGCGAGGAGCGGTATCGGGCGTTCTTCGAGAGCAGCATTGATGCCATTTTCATTACGACCCCCGATGGCGGTATCGAGGCGGCCAATGCCGCTGCCTGCCAGATGTTTGGTATGACGGAAGAAGAGTTAATCAAACGTGGCAGGAGTGCAATCATTGATCCATCAGACCCAAGACTCAAGCCGGCCTTGGAAGAAAGGGATAGAACCGGCCGATTCCGTGGTGAACTTAATTTTAAAAGAAAAGATGGTACCATCATCCCTGTCGATGACTCGAATGTGGTCTTTACCGGCAGGGATGGCAAATTGAAAACTGTCATGATCCTGAGAGATATAACAGAGCGCAAGCGGGCTGAGGAGGCGCTGAGGGAAAGCGAGCAGAAAGCCTTCCAACGACTTGCTGAAGTTGAAGCTATATATAAATCAACGCCAGTAGGCCTGTGTATTTTAGGCACTGATACCAGGTATCTCCGTCTCAACGAAAGATTTGCTGAGATAGACGGGTTCTCTATTAAGGCGCATATTGGTCGAACTGTGCGTGAGCTGCTTCCTGATCTCGCCGACGTTACTGAAGACCTCACTCGTAAGATAGTAGAAACCGGTGAGCCTGTGCTCGATATAGAGATTAAAGGGGAGACACCGGCACATCCTGGAGTTAAACGATACTGGATAGAGAGCTGGATACCGCTGAAGGATGATCTGGGACGAGTCACGGCGATCAATATTGTTGCCAGTGAAATTACTGAGCGTAAGAGGGCTGAAGAAGAGCTAAGAAAGTCCAGGGATGAACTTGAAATGAGAGTCCTGGAGAGAACCGCAGATCTGACAAAAGCAAATGTCGAGCTGGTGAAGGCCAAGGAGGCTGCCGAGGCCGCGGTCGAGGCCAAAGCTGCCTTCCTGGCCAACATGTCCCATGAGTTACGTACACCAATGAACGCCGTGATAGGCTTCTCAAGCCTCCTGCTGGATGATAGCCTGACGCCTGATCAGAAAGACTACGTAGAGAGAATCAGAGTCGGCGGCGAGGCTCTCCTGGCAATCATAAACGATATCCTTGAGTTCTCCAAGATGGAAAAGAGTAAAATGAAGATAGAACACCAGCCACTAAGCTTGAGGCGCTGCATCGAGGAGGCCCTGGGCATGGTGGCAGTCAAGGCTAACGATAAGGGCTTAAACCTGTCCCACACCATCAGCTACGGCACCCCTGGTACGATCATAGGAGATCACGAAAGGCTTAGGCAAGTCCTGCTCAATTTGCTCTCAAATGCTGTAAAGTTCACGGATATGGGTGAGGTATCTGTATCTGTCTCATCCAAGGCTATAGAGGGGGACAAACATAGAATTCTCTTTGCAGTCAGGGATACGGGCATTGGCATACCTAAGGAGAAGGTAGGCATGCTTTTCCAGCCTTTCAGCCAGCTTGAGTACAACTTAAGCCAGAAACGCGATGGCACTGGTTTGGGTTTGGCCATAAGCAAGAACTTAGTTGAATTAATGGGTGGGGAGATCTGGGCTGATTCTACCCCTGGAGAGGGATCGACTTTCCATTTCACCATAGAGGCCGAAATCGCTCCAGTCAAGCTTACTAAATCAGAAAGCATTATCCAGCCTATAGGGAACATCGCAGAACAGCACCCACTGCGAATCCTTGTGGCTGAGGATAATCTTTCGAATCAGAAGGTCCTCGTGGAGATGCTCAAAAGGATGGGGTATAGAGCCGATGCCGTGGCTGATGGAAAGGAAGTTCTGCAGGCCTTAGAAAATAGACCTTATGACCTTATCCTCATGGATGTCAAGATGCCTGTGATGGATGGGATCGAGGCCGCCAAGGAGATACATCGGCGCTGGCCCAACAATGGACCAAAAATTATTGCCATCACAGCCTACGCCATGGGTGGGGACAGGGAGCGATGTCTTGAAGCAGGCATGGATGGTTACCTTGCAAAGCCCGTGCAGAAGGAAGAGCTGGCTGAGATGCTAAAGAGACACTCCCTGGAAGCGCAATAGTGAGGAGGAAAGGTGCGTAATATATAGCCTGTGTACACATTCACTCCCTTTTCGCTAGGCTACTATGTAAGAGAGCGCTTATATAAGCGCTTTCCAGACAACTAATCAATTTCGCCCATGTTATGCTGGCAGGGATGAAATTTAATCCATCTTCTACGTGCAGGCCTCGCCTAGCCGGCCGATGTATGGGATTATCCTTGATATACTGTGTTTTGATATCATTTCCTGGCCTTCTTTAGTGATTATTGATATGAATGATTCATCCTCTCCTTCGAGTACCCCTGCACATACTTTATCTGCATATGAGACAGTGATCTCTTTATTTAAAAGGTTCTTAAGATAAGGAGCTTTAATTACTGGCACTTCTTGATCATTCCCTTTAGAATCTTTCACGATCAGATATCCTTCTTTCATACTCTATTATGCGATTTTTATCTTTGAATAGTTTACTCTGCTGCTTGATAGCCAATACATATATGGATTGTAACTATCCTAACTATTTTAATTTAGAGTTGTTGATAATGTTATGGGCCGTCCCTGCAGGAACGACGACAGCAGAGCCGTCCTCTAGGTCATTCTCTTTGCCATCGAGGATGGCCTTTCCAGTTCCTGCCTCTATCCTAAGGGACTGATCAACACTTTCATGGGTCTCCATGCCGATATCTTCACCGGGTGCTATCGACATCACGACCAGCTGACTGTGAGGCCCAGTGAAAAGGACTTCACGGAAATGATTGTTTTCCAATGACTTCTTTTCGATATTGGTCACATATCCTAACATAAGGATTCTCCTGTTGCCCAGTTTCTTCCATGAAAGTGATAGCGCAGGCCATGGGGCTTGAAATCTCTACCCATACAGATTGGATCAGGGCAGAGAGGAGGCTAGCCAGATCATTGAGGGCTCTGATAAGGTGGGGATGGGTCGCCCATGATAGAAGACAGAATGAAGAGGGTCATAAATTCTGGTATAATGCCTATTGGAAAACAGAGATTGGTGGGCAATCAAAGTCGCCTTAAAATTTTGGATCACCCTCATAGACTTTAGCGCCAAAACTTACCGCTTCTTCTACAGATGCCAGGTCCTTCATGAGGAATATCCTCTCGTTAGCCGTCTCTTTATAGGCCACCGAATTCTTCAGCACTGGAGCATATTTGCTAGATTTATGAGTCAGAGGACTGTGAATGCGTAACAGGAAGTAGCAGCAGGGAAGCCCCGGCCTTCAGGTCGTGGGAGGAGTTCACAAGTGAACTACTTAACCTTTTTCTTAATAAATGGAACCAACATCGGCACCTCCTTTTGATATTTAACATATGTATCACCGAATTCTAATATAAGCTTCTTTTCTTCAAGCACTGTTCCCATAATAATATAAGCCGTTAACACTATATTTACAATTATATCAGCAAACGTAAAGGTCTGACACCACAAATATATTATTAATGCAAAATACATCGGATGTCTTACCACACCCAATAATCCATTTCTTTTTAAATCCTCTGAAGGATTTATTCTCTTTGTCTTACCGAAGGTCAGTATTTGGCGAATGCCAAAAAACGATAGAGAATCATAGTCGAGGAAAAATGCCCAAAAGAAAATTATTAAAGAACCTGCAGTAAGTATATATCGTGCAATGTTCAGAGGCGGAGCATAAGTTATAATTATATTACTATCAAATCGATCCGTATAACTAATTAAGGGAATAAGTAAGGCCACTGAAATAAACACAAAGAAAATTCTATAAAATGCATAATAATTCCTTAATAAACGAGCCATCAGGCCTGTAAAACTGGTACTGATCAAGAAACTGTGAAATAAACAGTATGCTATCCACATTGATGCAATTAATAGATAACCCATTTTAAGCCCTCATCTATGTTAATTGTGCCTGCAGCTGTACCAATGCCTATGCCTGCAATCTGCTGTATTATGGGCACCCAGTAATATTCGCGATTATTGCTTTGCTCAATTGATGGATATTAGGTCACAAAGGCTGGGGACGGGACTTGATGGATCTGTGCTGCTACAGCAAAATAAGAGCAATCCGGGTGGACATCCTCTGCTCTATGATCTCCTTGACCATTGTCATAAGGCATCAACCATCGATGATGGGGAGTTAGTTCATATAATCTTTTCGGGTCTATCTCAATTATAAATTATAATGATTCTGCTTGCAGGCTACTGGTCATATCAATCTCGTATGATCGGTACTTTTAAGATAATCCTGGTTAAATATGGGTTTGATGAAGCAATTGCGAGTGATAGTACCCATTCTACTGCTCCTCGGGTTTGGGACCGCAAGCATGCTCGCAGTGGCCCAGCTGACTGCAAGCCAAAGTCTGGATAGAAGCACAGCACCAGTGGGCGAACCCGTGAATGTAGTGTTAGTGCTATCCAACAATGGCGGGGACATCTCACAGGTGACAGTCACTCCGGGACAGAGTCCAGGCATCGTGGTTGATAACCCGGAGATGCAGTCAATAGAGCTGCAGCCAGGCATACCATCGACTGTAAGCTACCCCATCCGGGCAGAGCAGAGCGGGAACTACCTGACATCATCCCTCATATCCTATATGGATGATGGGATCGAAAGACAGTTGAATATGGTGTCCGAGCTGACCGTCACTGGCAGCCAGAATCCTGTCGGTGATATGAACACCAATTTGAATCAAGAATCTGCACCAGGATCTGTGCCGTCGGCAGCTCCTGGCCAAGAGCAAGTTCCAGGCCAAGAACAGACTCAAGGTGTTCAAGGTGAACAGGCCCCTGGCAGTTCGAAACATATGCCAGGAAGCACTCAGAATACATTCCTTCCAGGACCTCAAGGATTTGGCCCTAAGTCAGTTCCTGAGCGCAACCCATCTGGCCCTGAGCAGATCCAACTCTGAAAAATGGCTTTGGGCATAAAACAGAGCCAGAAGGATATTTTTAATGCGCTTTCAGGCAGGCACTCCAGAGTATTTCATGAGAATGGTCTCAAGATCTTTCTTCTGCACAGGCTTTGCAATGTAATCATCCATACCTGCTTCAATACATTTTTCCATGTCGCCTTCCATAGCATATGCAGTAATCCCTGAAGAGAGTTCTCCACAAGCTGGCGATAGGTTTCCTCCGCAGCCCTGCGTTTGCCCATGTCCAGAAGTATCTTGATCCTCTCGCGCATCTGAATCCTGGCCGCAGGCAGGTGAAATATGCCCGGGGCAAAGAGCGGATAGAATGCCAGATAGAATTGGTCGGGGCCATGGGCAAGAAGGTCTGATCCTTGAGCTGGAACCCGTCAACGGGCCATAGAAGGTCTCCAGAGAGGTTCAATGCCAGAGCTACAGCCATAACTCCCCAGGCGCGGCGGGACCTCGATTCTGGCTCTGACCTCAATGAAGCATAGGCCAGAACCATGACGGCCAGCAAGCCGCTCCAGGGAATTGGAGGGTCGCCCTGAAGTGTGGCCAGCATAAGGCTGTCTTTTCCCAGGACCACCACCCCCAGATAGAGCGCATGGTGAATAATTGAGCTTATATGCAAACACCAGGCAGAAATTGCTCGAATGAAACTGGGGCACGAAAAAGAATTAGTAAGCATACAACTACCTGCAACATATGAAGGAGAAGTGGCTCATGGCCTGCGAAGGCTCCTGGAATGATGCCAAGCCCAGGATAACCACAGCGCTGGAATCTGGTTTCGACTGTGTGATAGTCAAGCGCCAGCATATAGACCGGGTCAGGGAGCTTGGAGGCATAAAGGTGGCCTGCTTTGGCACAGAGCGCGGCACTGAGGATATAATCATCATAGGGCGCGGCGGAGAGGGCGACGGATCTGTCTCTTTGCCAGATAAGCTGGAGCGATCTGTGGACATTGCTCTTGCCAAGACCATAGATGGGCCCAAGGCCGGGTACGTGGTAGTTGCAGGAAAGAGGTATGAGGAGTTTGCAGTCGAGCTTGGGAAGCATGTGGATTACCTCATAGTCATAGGCACCGACTGGAAGGTCATTCCCCTGGAGAATATGATAGCCGGGCTGCAGGGCTCAAAGACCAAGATTATAAGCGGTGTGAATAGCGCACAGGAGGCAGGGGTGGCACTATCAACGCTGGAGAAAGGCTCAGACGGCATACTCCTTGATTCGACAGATCTCTCTGAGATCAAGCGCGTCTCTGAGGCCGCCGAGCAGTCGGAGATGGGCAGCCTAAAGCTGTCTTTAGCCAAGATCACGGCGATCAAGCCTGTTGGCATGGGAGACAGGGTCTGCGTGGACACCTGCAGCCTGATGAAGGTGGGCGAGGGGATGCTTGTAGGGTCTCAGTCCAGGGCTTACTTCCTTGTCCAGAGCGAGTCTGAGGACAGCCCGTATGTGGCGGCCAGGCCCTTTAGGGTGAACGCCGGAGCTGTGCATGCCTATGTCAAGGTGGGGGATAAGACCAGGTACCTCTCTGAACTGAAATCAGGCGACGAGGTAACCGTAGTGGATAAGGAGGGCCGCACCAGGACTGCGATCGTTGGCAGGTCCAAGATAGAGAAGAGGCCAATGATGCTCATAGAGGCCGAGGCCGAAGGTCAGAGGATGTCCACACTCCTGCAGAACGCCGAGACCATAAAGCTGGTTGGAGCCGACGGGCTGCCAAAGTCAGTGGCTGACCTGAAGGTCGGAGATGAGGTCATGGCCTATCTGGAGAGCGGGGGCAGGCACTTTGGAATGTCCATAGAGGAGAGCATAATAGAGAAATGACAGACATGCCAAAGGCCAGGATAGTGGCATCTACGGCCGTATCAAAAGAGGCTTCCAGAGCCAAGGATCTGGGCGCAGATATAATGGAGATCAGGATGGACCTGGCTGCTGGAGACCCGCTGGATGCCCTGGGAGCAGCCAGGCGCTCATCTGGCCTTCCCATAATTGCCACAAACAGGATGAGATCAGAGGGCGGCAGGTTTCCTGGGAGCGAAGCAGAGAGGATGGAGCTGCTGATAGAGGCCTCGGCCTATGCCGACTTCCTGGACATTGAGCTGAGGGCCGAGGGAAGAAGGTGGCTGATGAACAAGATAGATCTGCCAGCGATCGTATCCTACCACGACTTCAAAGGGACTCCCGGACCTGACGGCCTCAGGTCCATACTGGCAGAGATCTCAAAGACAGGGGCACTGATTGCAAAGATCGCTGTAACTCCTCAGTGTATGAGGGACTGCTTGGACCTGCTCGATCTGCTGATTGATGCTCAGATGCCGCTATGTGTCATAGCCATGGGCGAGATTGGAAGGCACCTCCGGGCTGTAGCGTCCCTGTATGGGTCCGCCCTGACCTATGGATACATATCAAAGCCAACGGCTCCTGGACAGATGAGCGTGTCGCAGCTTAAATGGGCCATAGAGATGCTTGAGCCTTCATCAGAAGCTGAAGATTAGCTCTTCAGCATAGGAATTAAAAAGATCACTTCCAGAACCTCGTATACTGCAGCCACTGCCAGGATGATTGCCACTAGCAAATAGAGCTTTGCAGTGATCTTTATACCTGCTATATATGCACCCTTCCGGCCGGCATGGCCAATGCTTGATGGATTGATCACTGCCCGGCCCTGAATATAAGATGCAAGCATTGCCAGTATGTAGCCCTGTCCTTCCAGTATCAGGGTCAGCCAGTGAGGCACCAGGTACCTTTCAAAGGGCACTGGCGAGAAGAGAATGCCCCACAGCACTGCCCTGTAGGCGCCTGTAGCTATGCCGCTGAAGGGTATGATCAAAGATGGCAGGGTGATCCAGATGAATGACCCAAGACCCAGGTTCACAAGGAAGGTCAGAGCCATGGCCATCAGGACCTGGCCGCCGCTGTATGCCTGGCCCAGAGGGGAGAGAGGACCCAGAGTAAAGGCGTCTACCACGGCCTCGTTTAGAATCCGGCGAAGATCAGGGTTCATAGCGGCATAGATCGCCCCAACGACGATCAGGCCATAATAGAATGCATTTATGATCAGGTAAGCATTGCGATTCTGGTCCACTATCTTCAAAGCATCCCGGATCAAGCCCATGAGATCTCATAGGCCCCTGAGATAAAAAGAGTTATCGGAGGCTTAGCCCCCAACAGGAGCCATCCCCTGATCAGGGCATTACCTGAATAACCCGGGATTGAAAGGTCCCATATGCGCTGGCTCCTTTATGCCCGGACCTATCATATACCGCGCAAGTGTGCTCTCGATCTCAGAGATTGCCTGTGAAGCTGGCACTGGCTGGTTGCCAAACCTGCTCAGCCTCTGGGCGATCTCATTCATGGCTGCCTGCCTCCAGGGTTCCGGATGCGGCCCAAACCTGGACAGGACATCATCCAACTCACCCATGATCTGGGGCATGGATAGGGCATAGGGTGAATACTGGTTCAAGCGCCCTGAGACCTCGGACATGACCTGCCTTCCCAGCTCTGCAGGAATGCCTGCCTGCCCTGGCATCATGTGAGCCGGCTCCCTCACGCCTGGAACCATGGCACCGGGCTGGGACCTGCCAGAAATTGTGGGACGGGAGATGCCGTACCTGCCAAGCACATCGCTTATTTCAGTAATCGCCTGCCTCCAGGGTTCTGGCTGAGGGCCAGAGACGTCAGTCCCGATCCGACCGGACAGGCCGTACCTGCTGATAACACTCGATATTTCAGATACCGCCTGCCTCCAGGGATCGGGGTGAGGTCCAAAGACATCAGGCCCAACATGGGCTGGCTCCCTTATCCCTGGTCCGATCTGACCGGATAGGCCGTACCTGCTGAGAACACCTGCCACCTCTGATAGAGCCAGCCTCGAAGGATCTGACTGCAGACCCTGGGCCTGGAAGGCGGGTCCGATATGGGCCGGCTCTCTTATTCCCGGACCCAGGCCCCTGAGCCTGGATATGACCTCGCCAATCTCTGCCATTGCCTGCTGCGACGGCGCGCCCCCTGCCAGAGACCCGGGAGCCATGTGGGCCGGCTCCTTTACACCAGGAACCGCCTGGCCCTGATATCCGTATCTGTTCAATATGCTTCCAATCTCTGCCATGGCCTGCGTCCAGGGATCTGGACTGGGCTTGGATGTACTGCGCTCGAACATACCTATTCTCTCTCCTAACTTCAGTTCAGGATAAGCTTCATCTATTGCCGCTATTAGAACTGCCCTCTCCATGGCGATCAGGCGGCCTTTGTCCAGCCGATGTGCAGGCTCTTGATGCTCAAAAGAGAGGTCGGTCAGAGACGAGCGGGTGGTCTCAGACTGATCATACATGGGACGCGTTGATCCCATAAGCTCTGATGCCAGCCTGTATACAGGCTGGGCCGGCTCCATCCAGTCAGTCCTGAGCCGCAGCCTGATGGCATCGTACCAGAAGAGGGCAAAGTTGTACGTACCAGGCGATATTGAGAGCTTTTGTGCGGCAGCCCCTTTTTCGCCTGCTGATGTGGCAGGCACGGCCGGCATTCCCCTCTTCATGGCCTCAATGGATCTGGAGAGCTCCTTCTCAAAGATCGTTCCCTTCAGGCGCTCTGAGCTTATATTCAGATTTTTAATGTCGCCATTTTCTCCGACTTCCAAGGTCACAGGCACTGTGGTAGTGATCACGAATCCAAGCTGCTGCGACGCCCTGTCAAATGAGGCATCGATCTCCTTTTGGTAGTTCTCTTTTATGTTTCTGTATATAGATACCAGATCATCATACAGCCTGACGATCATAGGATGTGCAGGCTCGACCCAGTATCTCAGGTTCTCCAATGACTTATCCATCATCTTTTCACCTTACATTCATGCTCTGCCCGGAGAGCTGAGCCTTGAAGGCCTGATAAGGAATGGGCGCCTGGACAATGCCAAAGAGATCAAGCTCGCCGACCCATGCCAGAGAGTCCGATCTGGATGAATTTTTATCCTGACCTCTGGCATTGTATGCCTCATCCAGATCGGCCAGGATGCGCTCGCCCTGCGTGTGCAGGGCATTGCTGCGATCATCGACCTCGGACCTCATCTGCTGAGCAAATCCCCTTATGGCCAGGTGATCTCCAGGGTCTGCAGAGTCCACGAAGTCATAGATCTGACAGAGGCACTTGTAGGTGTCCAGATTTGTCTCTCTGATGAAGCTCCTGGCAGCCCCGCGCAGAGACTGGGTCAGGAGATCAGGATAAAAGCGCCTGAGGAGCTGGAATGTGAAGTCCACCTGCATATTGAAATAGTGCAGCCCGTAATCGCTGAAGTTGCGGTCGAAGAATGCACAGTTGGCGATCTGGTGGAAGGCCTCGCTTGATGGGTCCTTGAGCCGGTAGTCCAGCCCGAAGTAGTCTCCCAGGAGACGGCCTTCAGACTTAAGCTTGGATTCAAGACCGGTCCCGGCATGAGCCTCAGCCCGGCAGAAGTTGAATGGATTCTCCATGTGACGCTCTATAAACCTGAGATTGATCAGAAGATCGTCCATGGTCGTCTCGGGCTCGAACATGAGCAGGTTGAATGCTATATGCTGATCAAAATCGTTCAATATATCCAGTGCGTTTAAGGCCTGCTGTACTGTGGATCTCCGGTTGAGGTTTTTAAGCCCGCTTTCTGAAGCATTCTCCACACCTAAAAACACCCTGAACAGGCCCAGATCATCCAGGACCTCTATCGACTCCCGGGTGATGCTGTCAGGACGGGCCTTTATGGCGCTTGCAATCCCCACGATCCCCTTCTCTCCAAGCCTGGACCTCAGATCCTGGAACCGTTTGAGGGCTTTATCGGCATCAGGAAGAAAGAAGTTGTCATCCTGAAAATTAAATATCCTGACGCCGTGGGTGAAGTAGAGGTCCTTCATCTCCACCACTATGTTATCTATGCTCCTGACGCGAAACTTTTTTCCACCCACCCGCTCGTACCAGGCATTGATGCTGCAGAAGGCGCAGTTTCTCCAGCAGCCCCTGCTGGTAAGGATGCTGGCTATAGGCTTGCCGAAGTAGGTGTGGAATGTGGTGCGCTTTGGGAAAGGAAGCAAGTCCAGATCATCAGGGCCTCCCTGGGAGGGATTGGTGATGATCGTTGCGTCCTTCTGCCTGTGACAGAGGCCGGGAACTGCTGATAGATCGCCAAGATGATCTGCAAGGCTGCACATCAAGTCCTCTCCCTCTCCCAGGGCGATTGAATCAAAGGCAGGATAATCGGAGAGAAGCTGACGGCAGTTAAATGATGCAAAAGGCCCGCCAGCAACCAGGTGGCCCCTGTACCCTCCAGCTCTGATGGCCCCGGCCAGGCTGCAGAACTCCCTGCCCCGGCCTGTGAAGACCATGGAGAGGCCCACGATCTCAGGGGACAGATCCAGGACTTTGCCGACCACTTCTGTCATATCATATTCTGAGTTGAACGGCACTAACTCCACCTGGTGGCCTTTCGATTCCAGAGCTGAGGCCATATAGCGCATTCCCAGGTTCTCTTCCAGCTCCGCACCTACCAATGATATTTTCATAGATCAATATCCCCCTTGATAGTTGAATGGTCGCAATCAGATCCTCTGCACCGTAAGAGATCTCAATATGATAGGAGAATATGGGCTTGTACATATTTAAATATTGGTGCTGTTCAGAGGCATAACTGTACAATAAATCGTCGTGTGTTGAAAATTGCTTTGAGCTGCCTCATGGGCAACATATATCTTCCAGGGACATTTAGGGTCAGCGATGATCCTTAAGGACAGATCCATCCTGGTTACAGGTGGCGCTGGCTTCATTGGCAGCCACCTCATAGATCGGCTGCTCAAGGAGAATGATGTCACCATAATCGATAACTTCAGCTCGGGAAAGATGGAGCATATAGAACATCATCTGAAAGATCCCCGTCTGAGTTTGATAAAAGCGGACATCCTGGACCCAAGGTCATTGGATGAGGCATTGGCCGGAAAGGATACGGTCTTTCACCTGGCAGCCAACCCCGATGTCAAGCTGGGTGCCGAGGATACCCGGGTTCATCTGGAGCAAAACGTCCTTGCCACCTACAATCTGATAGATGCCATGAGAAAGAATGATGTAAATAAAATCGCCTTTACATCTACATCCACTGTGTACGGCGAGGCCACAGTCGTTCCCACCCCTGAGGACTACGGCCCTCTAAAGCCCATATCGCTGTATGGCGCATCCAAGCTGGCATGCGAGGCCCTGATATCATCATACTGCCACACATTCAATATGCAGTCCTGGATCTACCGCTTTGCAAACATAGTAGGTCCCAGGGGCACTCATGGAGTGATAGTGGACTTCATAAATAAACTCAACAAGGACCCTGAGGCCCTGGAGATACTAGGATCTGGAAAACAGCGCAAATCCTATCTGGCAGTAAGCGACTGCGTTGAAGGCATGATCTGCTGCGCACAGCGCTCTGACGAGCAGGTTAACATCTTCAACATAGGGTCGAGCGACTCAATAGATGTCACTGGCATCGCCGATATCGTTGTGGAGAGCATGGGCCTGACAGACGTGAGCTACAGATATACGGGCGGCATAGACGGCCGCGGCTGGAAAGGCGATGTGAAGGTCATGCTTCTCTCCATAGATGCCATCGCCCGCCTTGGCTGGACGCCTGCCCACAGCTCTGCCCAGTCTATAAAAGAAGCTGCAGATTCCATTCTTAAAAAAATAATGTAAAAAATCACCTGACATTGCTGACCGCCCATCTGGTCTTGGACCACCAGGCGCCCTCAATCAGGGATGCCCGGTAGCCCATGAGCTCCAGGCAATAGAAGAGGGCATAGGCCTTGGGAGTGCCATAGACCAGCTGGGTCTTATTTCTATCAAGCCCGCGGCCATCAAAGAGCTTCTTTAGATCATCAGGCCCTGCAATCTGGAGGCCGTCTTGGCTCTGGCTTTGGCTCTGGTACAGCTTATCTGTGGAGATCTGCAAGGCGTTGCCAGTCAGCCTGGAGAGGCCGTAGTCAGAGAAGTCCCTGGCATCCAGCACCTGAACATCTTCTGCCAGGGCTGACCCGAGGCTGTTCTCGTCTACCAGCATGCTCTGCACCAGACGTGCTGTGTAGTTTGACTCCGCCACCGGGGGAACTGAGCTGTCAAGGCTAATGCCCATGCCTGCGGCTGCACCCATGCCTCCGTCGAGCACGCTTACGTTTCTGTGGCCCAGATATCTCAGTGCCCAGAAGAGGAACTCAGGTCCGCCATCTGACCCGCCATATACCAGAATATTATCTGATCTGTTTACGCCTGCCTTTTGAAGCGCTGCCTCTGCCAGAGCCGGGTCCAGCCTGCCTGAGTGCTGCAGACCCTTCCAGTAGAGATTTCTGGCACCGGGCAGGTGTCCCTGGCCGAATTCTGCAGGCGACCTGGCATCTATCAGGGCTTTTCCCTGAAGGCCAGTGCCCTGACCTGCTATAATCTCAAAGTGAGGATACCTGGCCTCCTGAACAGGCTCCTGGCTGCCAGTCAAGCTTGATCCTTCATTGACCTTGGCTGCCACGGACCGGCCTGTAGCCTGCTCGAGTCCCTCCTGCTCATAAGCCTGCTTCTTGGCCATCCAGCCGTCCAGGTCAGTCCAGTCCGGGCAGGTAGCGCAGAACTCGCCGGTCTCAGTGCCGGCCATTGCAGGGACGACCACAAGGGCAAAGGCCAGCACGGCCAGCATCAGTACAGGAACGATTCTGCACAGTCTGATCTCAGAGGCATCACTGGTGCAGATAGATCTGCACATTCTGGTAATGGATAGAATTTTCCCCATGATTTTCCCCGTATCGTTGAAGGTCGATTCTTCTCATCTATTTTATGCTTCTCGGCAGGATGGCAAGGCTTAAATACCAGCCGTTGTACATCGTAGCTAGTTTAAGTACCTTGATGTACTTATATGATCATTTAATGAGCCAATGAAGATGATGGGACATGACCTTGAGAGGAACATCGATCAGGATGGAGAGGATCTTCAACAGAAAGACCGGAAGAGCGGTAATAATTCCCATGGACCACGGAGTCACTGTAGGTCCAATCAATGGAATAAGGAGCATAAAGTCCATAGCGGATACAGTGGCCTCAGGCGGCGCTGATGCGGCCATAGTCCACAAGGGCGCTGCAGCCTTTGGCCACAGGGGATACGGACGAGACCTTGGGCTGATAATACATCTATCTGCAAGCACATCCCTATCCCCTGATCCAAACAAGAAGATCCTTGTGGCCACAGTGGAGGAGGCGCTGAGGATTGGAGCTGATGGAGTGAGCATCCACGTGAACATCGGCGCCAATGATGAGAGCGATATGCTGTCTACATTTGGAGAGATATCCCGACGCTGCCAGGAATGGGGCATGCCTCTGCTGGCCATGATGTACCCCAGGGGTCAGAAGATAGGTAACGAGTATGCTGAAGAGTACATCGCCCATGCAGCACGCGTTGGCGCAGAGCTTGGAGCTGATATTGTCAAGACCAGCTATACTGGCGATATGGACAGCTTTGCAAGAGTAGTCGATGGCTGCCCGGTTCCAATAGTCATTGCAGGTGGGCCCAGAGCTGAATCTGAGGAGGAGTTCCTGAGAATGGTGGAAGGCTCAGTGAATGCCGGAGCCAGGGGCGTGGCCATAGGCAGGAATGTCTTCCAGCACCATGACCCAAGGCTGATGACAAGGAAGATCTGTGCCATAGTCCACGATGGACTCTCGGCCAGGGAGGCCTTGCAGATGAGTCCGGGCCCGGATGCGGCCGATTGAGCCAGAGGCGGCTGATCTTTTCATCTGGACCTTTTTCTGGGAACAGTTAAAGATAAGAACAGAGAGCGCGACCTCATTCCAAATGAGAGCGCTGATAATCCTGGTCCTGCTGGCGCTGGCAATGCTGACCCCCTCTAATGGGGAGGATTACATATGCACGGAGGGCGGCCCACAGCTCATGGCCCGCCATGCGGGTGCCAGCATGGAAAGCGGGAGATCCGATTATATCCTGATTGACCTTAAGAATTGCGGAAATATTTCCCTTAAGGCCTGCATAGAGCCCTCCGACCAGAGAGAAGCAGATCTGGCAAGCATTGAGTCCGAGTACGAGGCCAACTGCTCCAGGGCAATTGGGACATGGGCCGAGCTTCTGAGCAGGGACGACAAAATAGTGGTCTTATCCGGGCCCCAGGTGGCAGGGTCTCTTGCTCCTGGCCAGAGCAGGTCTATCCGTTTTCTCACTCAGGCGGATGCCGACCTGGCCGCGGGCATCTATCCCTTCAGCCTGAAGCTCGACTATGCCAGGCAGTCCAATGTCCAGATCTCAGGGGAGGCGGGTTTCCCTGATCTCTCTTTCCAGTACAAAAACGAGTCTGAGCTATTTCCAATAGAAGTGGCGGTATCTGCAGGCCCAAAGATCGAAGTGCAGGAAGTAAGAGGCCTGGCATCGCCCGGAGACGGCTCAGAGCTTGAGATCGTCCTTGCCAACCATGGAGACCAGGCGGCGGAGGACCTGATTATACAGCCTCAGATCCAGATGCCCTTCACAGGCACATCAGGCCAGGCAGCCCTTGAGAGGCTTGATCCTGGAAGATCGGCCAGTGTCTTTCTATCGATGGATACAGAGAATGGAGCAAAGACGGGCCAGTATGCTCTGCCCCTGGTCATAAACTATCTGGATGGAGAGATCCAGCAGAGCAGTGAAACTGCGGCCCTTGTGCAGGTTGAGAAACATTCAGCCCTGAGATTCCGTATTATAAGGCCTGCTCAGATGGCGCTCATCTCCATACTGCTGGTCCTGGCCGTGTACATAGGACTTAAAGGAAGAAAAGGCGGTCTAAAAGGCGGCCAGAGACGGCGAAAGAGGCTCTAGTACAGCGAGGCTGAAATAGGGCAACAGATACATCAGGATAGACTATATCTTTCTGGGTTGTGCACTGACGGCTTTCTAAAGGGGACGACCTGCAGACCCCAGGCCAGTAGAACGTGATGCTTCAAATCCAAATAAAGAGCACTAAACAAAGAAATGCCAGCAAACTTTTTTGGGTTAAGGCTAATGCCCTGGGTTAGTCTCAAGGCCTTGGTCCAAAAATGCGTTCGCGGGGGACATTTGCGATTATAGGCAAGTGCCGGCAGAGAGCCGTTCCATGGACAGACAGCATGCCTCATAGCACATTACGGGTCTCGTGTACATGCGAATTTGATGCCATCATCCTCTTTTTGTAGCTCTGGCCTATCTACATAGGTGTTCCCCCCAGCAGTTTTTGGGCCAAGACAATCGTCCCCAGAAGTATAGGGCATAGGTGTTAACCAAGAAGCATAGGGCATGTACCAGGCAAAAAAAGGCTAAAGGCCCTCAGTTAGCCTCTCAAACCTCTTCTGGGCGTTCTCCATAATATTCTCTTCACCGGGTATGACCCCGTGGAGCATCAGAGCTCTTCCATTCACTATGGTGGTGTCAACACAGCCCGGGTTGCTGTAGATGAGATGAGACACAATGCTCGTCTCAGGCTTGAACCAGGGCCTTCTCAGATCTACCAGGGCTAAATCAGCCAAGGCACCCTCGCGAAGCCCTATATCCAGGCCAAAGGCTCTGTAGGCATTATCTGTGGCCATCCTCCAGGTCTCCTCGGCCTTCAAGGCATCAGGCCTGCCGCAAGAATTCTTCTGGACTATGGCTGTGGTCTTCATCTCCTCGAACAGGTTCAAGTTATTGTTGCTGGAGGCTCCATCAGTGCCCAGACAGACATTGACTCCTGCAGCCATGAGGCGGTCTACGGGCGCTATTCCCGCTGCCAGCTTGAGGTTGCTGACAGGGCAGTGGGCTACATTTACCTCGCGATGCGCCAGTATGGAGATATCCTTCTCTGAGAGCCAGACGCAGTGGGCGGCGACGGTCCTATGCCCAAGAAAACCCAGTGAATCCAGGTACTCAACAGGGCTTAGGCCGTGCTCCTTAAGAGAGCTCTCCACCTCGCCTTTGGTCTCAGAGAGGTGGGTGTGCAGCATGACATCGTACTTCTCAGCAAGGTCCCTTGCCGAGAGCAGGGTCTCCTCAGAGCAGGTATAGATGGCATGAGGGCCGATGACTGGATGAATGAGGGGATCTCCCTTCCACCGACGAATAAAGGGCTCTACGGCCTTAAGCATCTCCGGCCGCATGTCGAAGATCACCCCTGAGAGGTAAGCTCTAAGGCCCATCTCCTTTGTGGCAACTGCGGTCTCATCTGTGAGGTAGTACATATCGTTGTAGCAGCAGATGCCAAACCTGATCAGCTCCAGGCAGCCGAGCTTCACACCCCAGATGATATCCTCCTTGGTGAGCCTGGCCTCAAGAGGCCAGATCTTCTCCTGGAGCCAGGGCATGAGGGCCATGTCATCTGCATAGCCTCTAAAGAGAGTCATGGCCAGGTGAGTATGACAGTTGATAAGGCCAGGTGTGGCCAGCATCCCATGGCCGTCTATGATCTCTGGCTCAGCCTCTTCATCCCTGAGGTCGCGGCCAATCTTTGCTATCCTGCCATCATGTATCAGAATATCTCGGCCCTTCACAAGGCTGCCAGACTGCAGAAGGGAGACGCCTTTGACAAGCATGAGCCGTGAGATGATAGGCTGGGCCTTAAAATTTTTCCTGGAATTGCACTGGGGCATGGAATGCTGCCCGCAGGATTTGGGGCGGGAAGAGGATAGGGCCGCCAGGCTTAAAAGGTCTGAGATTAAACATGGTGGATCGTGCTGAGGTAGCCAAGCGGCCTACGGCGCTGGTCTTGAGGTCCCTTCAAGGACAGGATAACCAGTGGTGCATCGCACCCCGTGAGTTCAAATCTCACCCTCAGCGTAACTTTTACCAGTACACCGCGGTCGAAATAAGTCAAATGTAGTTGAACGCTTCTTTAGCTAGGTTGAGTCATATAGGAAGATCCTCCCAAGGTATGAACGCCAGGAGATTTCTTATGCTGGAATTGCTACATTAACATGCGTTATGGTGATCTGGCGTGTTTGGGAATAGGCTCATGACTTTTGCCTTTTTAATATTAGCTAGGATATTGATCTGTTGCATCATATGACCGCCAGCTGCTAAGTTATCCTCACTCTCTAAGGTGATGGGATGATCAATAAAGTTGCCATTGCCCAATTATTTGGCCTTCGCAGCGATGCTCTGAAGCCTTAATGGCAGCGGTTTAAGGATGAGGATCACCTTATAATTTGCGAGCCTTAACTCCATTGATCGTTCCATGATCTCTGAATTCCATCAGCTCTTTCGCCCTTTCCGCGCATATGTTAGATTGCCAGATACTATAACTCCCAAATAAAGCTATTAATCCTCCCAAGCCAAAGCCTAAATCCCTTAATACAGTGTTAAATCCTAAAATGGCTATCGAGAACCAAAATATGCAACAGAATAAGGAAACTCTAAAATCCATCTTGTTATCGTTAGCTGTATATTCAGCAGCATATACTGCGCAGTCGAGATGATCGCATTCGGTAAATTCAGGCATATCGCACTTACTTTTAATAGTGAATGATACATTTTCACCTTTGTCGTGGTATAATTTATAGTAAGTAGGATATTTTATGATTATTCCATTCTCTAGCTCAAGATGCATAGCCATATTCACACCTATCTTTTAGCTATAATCTAACAGGTGTAGATATAGTGAATCCGAAATCCTATCATAAACTCTGGTCTTGACAAGCCTTGACTCCTCCAATTATGCCTTTATCTCTGAACTCGATTAGTTCCCTCTTATCCCTGCAGCTCCTATAGAAAACCCAAACCACAAAGGCCAAGATCAGTATGCCGAATGCTGCTATAAGGACTCCCAAGCCACCTTCAAAAATTATCTTCGATGTTTTCGAATTATCCGAGGCAAAAATGAGAATGCTCAACAGTAGGAATAGAGAACTCCCAAAGATTTCATGCTTTGCTGCCGCTAAAGCGCAGTCTAGGTGCTCGCACTCTTCTTCTGGTTTTGGAGGATCAATCCAGCGCATGCCGCACTTGGTGTGATATGTAGAGCTCTCTCCAAAGCCTGAGTAGCTAGTTCGGTACTTCCGGGTTTCCCCTGTGGCTAGTCGAAAACTCAGCGCCATTTTCCCATTTTGATTATTTTATAGTAGTGTATGCTATCCAGATATATGTTCTAGTGCACCAAGGATTAAGTGAAGCTGTGATCGTGTGCATCTGCAGCCATAATTCTTTCTCTATAGACTCACGGGAACCAAATCCATTCTTGCTTCTTAACGCCCATCTTCGTGATATTGGGTTTGCGAATCTTCGCAGAATTAATGCAGATGCAATGGCAAGCCTTTTTTACTTGCTTTCGTTCTCCGGTGAATATTCGCAGTTTCTTTGCTCCTCTCTCCCTCAACTTGATATCTATATAGCCTCTATTCGCTTCTTCAGGACAGCTTGTCTGGGCGATTTTCCTGAGAATACATCAATCTTGTTCCCCTTAGCATCTCTGAGGTGAAGTTTCTTGATACTTTTTCATTCATAAAGTTTCCTCTGGCAGTGTCCCGAATCTGCTGTGATTTCGCAGATGCCCTGTATCCAGATACCATTATTCCTCGTTGTACTGTTGCATCTCGTGTACATGCGAATCTGATACCATCACCCTCTTTCTGCAGCTCTGGCCTATCTACATAGGTGTTCCCCCCAGAGTTTTTGGGCCAAGACATCTGCCCAGAAGCATAGTGTATAGCGCACTTCGAATTAGGTTTGACCAATAGGCAGTCGTCACCAGAATCTCAGAGCATAATGCGCTACCAAGAGCTGATTGACAGATCTCTGACCCATGATCTGGATTTGAAGCTCAATTGAGCACTCCCCGCTCAATGAAATGTAGTCTTATTTAAGCCTCAGTTCACTAGCCTGTTAATCCAGCTCTTCACTCTAGCAAGCAGTCTCCATAGCCTTAATAAATATCATAGCTCTATATCCAAGTGCCCAGGAATCTATTGCAGCACCATTCTCAAGGGGATGGTTTCCGTGGCAGTGAGGTTGAATCATGGGAAAAACAAAAGCCTATATGGCCTTTATTGTGATGCTTATTTTAGCTGCGAGTATGGTTAATGCAGCTCCACAAGCCGCTAAAATTTCTAGCTCAATAGCAAAGCCATTAAATCCCCAACTAATCGCGCCGGGTATCCACGTTAATTTGGTGAAGATAGATCAGGCTGCCCCAGGAAATAGCGAGCCAATAAGCGTTAGTGTTAATGTTACATCGCAAATCACTCAAAAAAATATATGTGGTTTGGGTGCATCCAGTTTTAAGATAGACGGCCCCGCTCATATAGCAAATATCTATCCTATATCGGCAGTCGCTATAAACCAACCAATGACTTGCGATTATTGGCTATCTATAGTCCCGAACTCTCCATGGGTAACTGGAACTCATTTACTAAAGATAGATTATCTCCAAGGAGGGCAGAAACTCGCCGATGCGACGCTTGTGTTTAGGATATAGACCCAGACATAGCTCTCTTTTTTGGGGATGGGTAAAGTGAACCCCTCCGAGTGGACTAAAAGGCAGTGACTCTTCGAGGGTTTGGCAAAAAGATGGAAGATACCCTATCCCATCTTTTCCACACGCACAGAATTCAGGAAATTAGTTGTGGTATCCCATGAATAAGTAGACCTCACCATAATCTGAGTCCTATTCACATCGAAGGTCGGGCAGTACATCACCAGATAAGTCTTAACAATGACTGAATTACTTATCTCAAAGTCACAAGAGCCTATCGCGCCCCTGGTACCATCGATATCACGGATGGCAGTCTGTATATTCGAGGTGCCGTTGATAGAGGCCAAGCTCTGCTTGGTGCCTAGTTCCAAGCTCTCTGCAGAGATCTGCGTCTGGTCTCTGTCATAGCTGGCGATGGTCAGCTGGATATACTGCGAGAGGCCTGTCTTGTTGGTGATGGTCAGGGAATGTACAAGGCTTTTCTCACCGCTCAGTGACTCTTTTTGCTCAGGTGCTTTCACAGACATCTTATAAGCGCTCTGGGGTAGTCCCAGATCAAAGCTGATACTATAGGGTCCAGTGGTCACCTTGATCCCAGAAGCACAAGCGGTGCCAACCAGGACGACGCATATTAGTAGACTCAAGACTTTGCTGTTCATACAGGGTCCTCTTCTTTGGTGATCGGTTAGGGTAGCTAACGAAAAGCCTTTTGGTTATCTCTGGGAACTCATGTTGAAAGATACATTTTAGCCGCTCACCTTCACGCTCTCTGCAGCTCCAAAAGATATTAGGGCTAAGAGTGCCAGGGCTAGAATCATCAGTCTTATAGCGCCTAACTATCGCGTGGATACCAAAAGCTTTTTCGTTCGTCCCACCAATTTGCCGCAAAAGTAACGAAGGATGTCGAAGATGGCAGTTCCAGACCAGATAAATAAGGCTCTAGCGAGTGATGAGGAAATTTTATACAACTTCGAAAAACCGTTGACTCTTAAACCTCCCGGCTTGGTATTCACTAACAAGAGGCTGATTTACTATAAGCCTAAAACCTTTGGCATAGAACTGAAAGATTATAGCTGGCATGACCTCTGCAACGTCAGCATGAAGGAAGGCCTTGTACAAGGCGAAATAGAATTTGAGATGGCTGGCAATCATGATATTGAGTTTGAAAATGTGAGTAAGGATCAGGTTCGAAAGATGTACGCCCTGGCCCAAGAGCTAAAGGCAAAGGCCCATAATGCCTTGCATAAACCTCAGGTGATTGTACAGCAGGAGGCAAAAGTGCCCCAGGAAGATCCTGTTGTCAAGCTCAAGCAGCTTAAGGATATGCTTGATGGTGGGCTGATAAGCCAGGCGGAGTATGATGCTAAAAAGGCTGACATCCTATCAAGGATGTGAACCTTTTATATATTTCAGCCATATTTACATGCAGGCTCCGCAGGGACCATGTCTATCTTGTACCGGATTTCAACGCCTCGGCTTTTATCATCCTTGCCATCTCCAGCGCCTCAGCTTCACTCATCTTCACGCAGCTTCCTAGATAAGCGGTATGAACCTTATTGCCCAATCTTCAGGATACATGCCATCGAGGAGAGTCCTGTTTGTCGGTTTTTTGCGTTCATGTAGTCCGCCTAGCGAACTTTAAGACCCTCTATTATGGCCATATTATTGAGCTATTATCGCAGGTGGGATAGGACAGAATATTGCCGAGGAAAGGTCCTGCCTTAAAACGGATTCTGTGTAGTTATAGGGGTAGCTATCCAGCCTTTTAACAATAGTCTCGTACTTTTTGTTTAGCTATAATTAAATTGCCTTTGAGATTTATATATCCCAATTTTTCTAAATTTAAGAAGGACTCGCATATTTTTTTACGTGATAATGCAATATCCGCATGTGAGTTTTTACGATTGGCTATTACATTCTCATTCATCCGAAGCGTCATGCATACCCACTTCAAAACGATTTTATCATTCTCGCTAGGATCAGTATTATTCATAGTAATCTAATATCAATTTGCTACTATATAAAATAGTGCTCGCAGGTATAATCCATCTGGAGATTGAAGACTGTAATCTAATTTGCAGCCCGGATTGGCGGGCTGGATGAGCGTACCAGCTTAGGGCCACAATGTTTTATATATTTCATTATATACATGTGATTGATCTTTCGTATGTGTTTAGCTCACCTTAATCAGCATCAGCAAACCCCTTTCGTGATATCCTGCGTGAACCCTTCCAAAGAGCTGAATCCGGCTGCTGATATTGTTTTTCTCTCTTGAAGAGGTTGTTCGTCAGTGTGCCTTTATCGACTAAAACCGACATCGGGCGAGCTATTCGGATGAGCTAAACACATACTTTAATTGAAATATCTTTGAGGTTATAGATTTTAACTGGACCCTTATAATTACCCCCCTCTAAAATGAGTTCTTTAGCCCCAACTTAAGTGCTATCTCATCACGAGATGAATCCTTTGATATGAGCATAGGGCAAGAGCCGTGGGCAAATTCAGACAATCCAGTTAATTCTATGTTATCTATCCATATACAAGATGATAAATATTTAGATCCATCCGACTCGTCACAGTGCTTTCGATATTTAAAAGTCCATATTAATTTGCGCTTTTCACCCGCAGGTATTGCAGGTAGGCGATATCTTTCCGAAGCAACCCAGTTTTCATAAGGAAGGAATGTTATCGTCTCGTTCTTTTCTCCTTCTATGGAAAAAATAAGTTCATACATAGTTGCATTAGGGAAATTCCCGATCACGAATTGAATTTCACCAGGGCCATTCTTAATATATGTCTGCGCATAGCTTGAATGGGCACAACTTAAATCCTTCATCTTTAAAGAACAATTGCCATCACCAAAGTGGTTAGAGCTATCACGTCCAGAGTCGCTTACGTTGAATAAAAATATATCGGATGGATTTTCGAAGCTTAAAAATCTATTATTGGCAGCGTATAAATTACTTTGGCATAGTACTCCGAGGGACAATAAATATACACCAAATAAAATAAATAGAATTATAAACCCAATGGAGGATTCCTATAAACTAATCATCGAAAGTATTATATAATAATATAACTATTTACCAGCGTGAATTCTCTTACTGACTGGGGACTTCGAGAATCCTATAAGAAGCAGGAGAAGTCCAATAACAGGCTATTGAAGATATCAGGCCTGATCGATTGGACCCCAATTCGCCAGGATCTCGAAGATATGTACGATAATAAGAGTGAAAAAGGAGGAAGGCCTAACTGCGATGTTATT
>Ga0310040_1000055_pt1 | contig 141562 bp, 125 predicted proteins | sample EPASupsiteHSE623_FD_200237 | JGI IMG/M metagenome (GOLD analysis project Ga0310040, IMG submission 200237) | Bioremediated contaminated groundwater from EPA Superfund site, New Mexico - Sample HSE6-23 (v2) (version 2) | ecosystem: Environmental > Aquatic > Deep subsurface > Groundwater >...
CGGCAAGCAATAGAATCCTTCATAGCGGTGTACAATCCCACGGCAAAACCTTTCAAATGGCGCAAGCGAGAAGTCAAGGGAGCGCAGTTGTGCGATACTATCGTTAACTTGTGCAGGTAGGCACTAGCTTGTGAAAACATGCGGCACATTGCCTCATCAACAGTTAAAAGCTTCGGCAAGTCTTCAACCAATGAAAATTGGTTATCATTTTTCATAAGATCAACATAGTACCTATTTCCAACGGTTAAAAAAAAGTTCAAACTTTCGAATCTTTTGATCTCTGAGAAATCTTCTGTAAGTAATTTGCATAGTGCTTTATTGAATTCTTCTTTATTGCACTCGCGAACACGATCTGCGGCCATAATTTCATTATTGTTTTTTTCTTTTTTTTTCTTCCCTATCCATGGTGTTTTAAATACGATCATAGTTTCAGCAATAAGTATTTTTTCCAATGCCTCAACGCCTTGTTTAAGCATTGTGTGCGCGTGTTTATAAAGCCTTTCCCATATTTCAATTCCATCTTCTTTTGTGAAATTTGTCACTATAACCCCTTTTGTCCCCCTGAAAAAACAAGCACGGCGGCGACAAGGGGATGATGCCGCTTTTCGGTGGAGTGATCAGCTCCGCCGGCCGTGCTTGAAGTTGTGCGCTACGGAAACGCCCGATAATCGGCGTTCAACGCGGCAGCCAACCGGCGGGCATTCTCCTTGCCAATAGACCGCTTGCCGTTCTCCATTTCGCTAATGTGCCGCTGGGGGATGCCGCTCTTTTCCGCAAGCTGGCGCTGTGTCAATCCCTCCCGGTGCCGGGCTCCGGCAAGGTAGGTGCCCGGCTCGTTTTCAAACAGACCGGCGAAGGCGGATTTTCAGGCTGGCTTTTCCGTATCGTTCCGCATGGCCTTCGTTCCCTTTCCGTTTGTGTCTCACCCAATACACACAAAATCATTTGTGGCTCATATTTTCGATTTTATGAGCCACAAATGATTTTGTGTTGCATCCATGAGCCTCAAAAGGTCTCCGCGATATTGCGGTTCTCCCATCAATGAATGGTGGAAAACTCCGGAATGGCCCGTTTCATGAATTCATCGAAGAGCGGCACGGTAAAGGCCATATCCCCATGTGAAGGGCTGTAAATCATCCCTTTCTTGATTAGTTTAGCGCGAACCGGGCCGACAGTGCTGATTTTTACGCCCAAGGTCTCGGCGATTTCGGCGGTTCTGTACGGGCCTGCACCAAGCTCGGCCATGGCCCGCAGATATGTTTTTTCGCTCGGGGTTAACCGATTGAAACGCACCCGGAAAAAGTTTTCGTCAAGGCGACGTTCAACAAGGTTGGTGGTTTCTCGAACAATTGCAGAAGTAATTGGAGAGCATTCCGCCTGGTTCCATGCCTGGTAGCCCCATTCCTGGAGGAAATAGGGATATCCTTTGGTAAGGCGGAAGATTTCCTGGAGGGCGGCGTCCTCAATGGCCTCGCCGGCACTCTCGATGGGCTCCTTGATAGCCAAGACGGATTCAGGTTCCGACAGTGGCCCGATATCCGGGAAGCTGAACAGCCGCTCTGCGTAGGATTTTGACTCGCCGGCGAGTCCGGGCAGTATGGGCAGGCCTGCCCCAATAAGCACCAATGGTAGTTGTTGCTGCTGCATCTTGTGCATCGCCATGATGAGGGCGCTGAGTTCGGGCGGACGGAGATACTGAATTTCATCGATCAGTATCGCAATAGGCGTTCGGCGTTCATCGGCAGCTTCTGCCACGGCTAGAAAAAGGTTGGGCATGTCGATTTCCAAGTCACCGCTATCGGCAGCCCCCTGTTCGGAATCGATATCCAATCCGAACTCATACCCTTCAACAGAGACTCGGACTCCACTGATGAAACTTTTAAGGACAGCGAGACCTCGCCGGACCTTGTCCCCCGCTCCCGCCAGCCTATTGAGTTCAAACAGGAGACGTCGGAGTTGGGGAATCAGCAGCAAGGCCAGAGATTTATCCTCGTGAGCTTCAACTAAGATGGTGCGATACCCCTCCGTTGCCGCCATGCGTTCCATCTCATTCAGAAGCACGGTTTTGCCAACCCCGCGCAAGCCTGTCATCAGTATGCTCTTTTCTGGGCGCCGTGCTTTGATTCGCCCGAACAACACTTGAGCCTGCTCGAGAATCGCATCACGGCCAGCAAGTTCTGGAGGAGGTGCTCCGGCGCCAGGGGAAAATGGGTTCGTTATTTTGTCCATTGCATAAACCTGTATCGAAATATATCAAAGTATACTCCATTCAAGGTATACTATCGTATAATTCAGTATAATTCGCTATGATTCATTTCTTCCCCCGCAAGTTGGCCACCTTTTTCTCTTCTTTCTTTCCAGCGATCGCGGTGTGGGCGGTTATGATCTCCGCCGCCCGATCCGCTGCCCGCTGCTGTGCCTCCGGCAGGAAATGGGCATACCGGCGGGTAATGTCGCTGCTCTTGTGGGTAAGGAGCTGGCCGATCTGATCCAGGTTGAATTCGCCGGAACTGGCCAGGAGAACGGCGTAATGGTGGCGGAGCCCGTGAAAGGGGCGGAAGTGCTTGGGCAAGCCGGCGGCCGTCTTGATCCGGTCGATTGCGCCGCATTCCACCCGCTGCTTGCCCAGAACTCCGGGGAACACATAGCCGTGATCATCCCAGGCCGGGGCGGTCCTGGCGGTGTTGCGGTATCGTTTTGCCCGGCGGCCCTGTTCATCTTCCAGGAAGGTCAGTTGTTGTTCCAGCAGCTCCCGCACCGGTGGCGACATGGGCACGGTTGCGTCTTTGCCACCTTTGGGGCCGGCTATGGTGATCAGGCCATGGTGAAAATCGAGGTGCTCTTGTTTCAATCGAAACAGCTCCCCGCGCCGTAATCCGGAGAATACGGCCACCTTCACCATGCGGGCCACGTCCTGGCGGGGCCAGTTGTTCAAAGTGTCCATCAGGCGGGCAGCTTCTTCCGGGGTGAGGAATTCGGTTTTGATGTTGTTGACCTTGGGAAACTGAATTCTGAAGGCCAGGCGGGGGCAAAGGCCATGCTCGGCCCCATGGTTGACCACCCGGCGGAGCAGCCGCAAGGCGTGGTCTATGGTGGCCGGTGCCAGTTCCTTTTCCTTCATGTTGCGCTTGATCCGCTCGATGTCGAGTTGGGAAAGCTCCTTGACGCTTTTTCCCTCAAGAAAGGCCAGGTGGTGTTCCCATCGGGCTAGGTCAACAGAACGGCCCTTGATGGCCGTTCCCCTGGTACTGTTGAAATAATGGTCCTTGATTTCTTTCAAGGTGCGGTTGGTCTTTCGTTGCTCGGCTCGAATATCCCGGCTGGTTTTGACTTCCCCCTGGTGGCGGCCTTCTCTGATCCGTTTGGCCCGCAACTCGGCGGCAAGCTGCGGGGTGTAGCCTTCCGATACCCAGCCTACTTTTTCGGTTGTCTTTTTTCCGTCGACCTTGAACGTGATGTATAAACAGACGTCAGGCTTTCCGTTGAGCTGTTTTTTTGAGATTGAATCATATCCGAAAACGCCTTGATGTCTCTTTATTGGGTATTTTTTCGAGGCCATTTTTTATCTGCTGCTCAACTGCCTGTGTTTTCGAGTTTTAAATGGACAACGGGCACAATAGGGGCACAAAAATAAGTTTTGCCCTCTCAATCACGGCCGTATTTGTGTGCCGCAGGTTTTGTGCCCCTATTGTGCCCCTATATATCAAAAAACAGCAAATGCTCCAGGCGACACAGGAAAAATTGTAAACGACAGGAAACGGAAAAACAACAAAATAAAAACGGGCAGGGCGTATAAAAATGGATAGGCAGGCATAGGGGCAGGGCCTTCTAAGCCGTGGGCCGGGGGTTCGAATCCCTCCTGGCGTGCCAATAATAACAAAGGGTTAAGCTGTTTCGGCTTAACCCTTTGTTCGTTAGCGCTAACCCAATAGAGACGCATTCGCAGAGTTTTCCTCGAAAAGTGCGCCGCTCAGGGGCCCATCCCTTTTCCAATCAGTGCCTTAGAAAGCGTTGCGCAGAATCTGGAGAGCCTCTGTCTTGCCGATGGAGGTCAAAATGCCCAGCTTTCCCCGTTCCACAGCCTTCTCCGCCATGGTTTCCAGGTCTTCTTTCTTGACTCCGGCCTCACGAAGATTTGCCGGCATCTTGATGGCGGCATAGAAGGCCTCCAACTGTTTGACCCCAGCTTCCGCCGCCTTGGCCGTATCCTGCTCGACAATCCCGAAGACGTTGCGGGCGAATTGCGCGAAGATCGGCAGGTGTTCGGGGGCCGCGCTCATGGTGTACCGCATCCAGGAGGGGGTGATCAGCGCCAGGGTGACCCCATGGGTCATGTCGTACACGCTGGAGAGTTCGTGCCCAATGCCGTGCAGGGGGAAGGCAAACCCAGGTTTTCCCAGACAAAACTGAAACCCGGCCAGGGCCATGGAACTGGCCCACATGATATTGGCGCGGGCGTCATAATCCCGTGGGTCTGCCAGAATTTTGGGCGCTTCTTCCAGCACGGCCTTCATCACCCCTTCATTCATCCGGTCCTGGACCTTGGCGTTTTTTTCAGGGGTAAAATACTGTTCCATGAGGTGGCAGAGGATATCCGCGACGCCCGCCATGGAGTGGTGCTCAGGCACGGTATACGTGTACTCCGGGTCGAGGATGGAGAATTGGGGATTGACCAGGGGGTGCAGAAGCACCTCTTTCTTGTGGTCCTCACCCACGGTGATGACCGCGCCCATGTCCAATTCGGAGCCCGTGCCGGCCATGGTCAGGACGGTGGCCAACGGGGCGGCGGCTGTGATATTGGACAATCCCGACTCGCTGACAAAGAGATCGGTCACCGGGCCGTCATACATGACCCCGGCGGCTATCGCTTTACTGGCGTCCAGAGCTGAGCCGCCGCCCACGGCCAGAATGAAATCACAGCCGTTTTCCCGATACAGGCGGATTCCTACCTCCACGCTTTCAACCCGTGGATTGGGTTTGATACCGCTCAATTCCACATGCGGCAGGCCAGCTTGTTGCAACTGTTCGATAATGGCGTCGTATATGCCATTGGTTTTGATACTGCCGCTGCCGTAAGCCAGCAGCACCTTTGCTCCGCCATGTGCCTTGATGGTTTCACCAAGCACCTTGATTTGTCCCTTGCCGAAATATGCAGTGGTGGGAATGCTGAAAACGAAATTTTCCATGTTGATGCTCCTTTTGGATAGGAATGGTTCACGGGCTCTTTTTCCGGTATGCTGATCAGTTCCGTGGTTCTTTCAATGGTGCTTCCTGCCGAGTCAGCTTGAGCGATGGTTCCGGCAGTCGAGCCCCTTGCACCACGATATTGGCGGCCGCAGCATTGATCTCTTGGAGCTCGCTTGGGGTAAGGTTGACGGCAACTGCGTTGAGGTTCTCCTCCAAATGCGGCAGTTGCGTGGTTCCGGGGATGGGGACCATCCACGGCTTTTGCGCCATCAGCCAGGCCAGGGCAATCTGCACCGGCGTGGCTTCCTTGCGCTGCGCCCATGCCCACAACAGCTCGACCAGGGGCATGTTGGCCTTGAGCGCTTCGGGTGAGAGGCGGGGAACACGGCTACGGTAATCTGAATCGGCAAACCGGGTGTCGACACGCATTGCACCGGTAAGGAAACCGGCGCCCAAGGGTGTATAGGACACCAGACCGACTCCCAACTCCTCCAGCGTGGGCAAGACCTCCCTCTCCGGTTCCCGCCAGAGCAGGGAGTACTCGTTTTGAATCGCGGTGACCGGCTGGACGGCGTGCGCGCGCCGCAGCGTCTGCAAACCGGGCTCGGAGAGGCCGAAATGTTTGACCTTGCCTTGCCGGATCAGATCCTTCACCGTGCCTGCCACCTCCTCGATCGGCACTTGTGGATCGACCCGGTGCTGGTAATAGAGATCGATGACGTCGGTCTTGAGACGCTTGAGGGAACCCTCCACCGACGCCTTGATTCGTTCCGGACGGCTGTTGAGTTCAGGGCGCACACCTGGTTGCCCGAAATAGCCGAACTTGGTACCGATCACCACCTTGTTGCGGTAGGGTTGCAATGCTTCGCCCACCAGTTCTTCGTTGGTGAGGGGGCCATACAATTCTGCGGTATCGAAAAGGGTGACGCCACGATCAACGGCAGCATGGATGAGCCGAATCATTGCCCGCTTGTCCTTGGGCTGTTGGTCCCTGGGGCGACCGTAGATGCCGCTCATGACCATGCAGCCCAGCCCGAGCGCCGAAACCTCCAGCGTGCCCAGTTTGCGCCGTGGAATCGTGACTCTTTGTTTTTGCACCTCGGCCACCGTGATCTCCGGCAGCATCGATGCCGCGGCCAAAGCCACTCCCGCCAGCATGAATGTGCGGCGATCAGGACGGTAACCGGTGCTTGTTGCATCGTTATTGGCAGGGGTATTGTTCATGGGTTTTCCTCGTTCTGCTCCATTGTTGTTCCCCGGTTAGCCGGGCAGGTTGCGGCGGGCACCGGATCGTTCAGCGGCCGCTCATCTGCTCGACCGCCTCCGGATACCGGGCCCCCTGCACCGAGATTTTGGCGGCAGCCGCGTCGATCTCCTCCAGATCAGCCGCCGTGAGCACAAGGTCAACCGCGCCGATGTTCTCTTCCAGACGGTGCACCTTGGTCGTCCCCGGGATCGGCACGATCCAGGGTTTCTGGGCCAACAGCCAGGCCAGCGCTATTTGCGCCGGAGTCGCCTGCTTCTTGGCTGCCATGCGGGTGAGCAGGTCAACCAGGGCCTGATTTGCCTTCAAGGCCTCCGGGGTGAAGCGCGGCAGGATCGAACGAAAATCGGTGCTGTCGAAGGTGACCGTTGCATCCATTTTTCCGGTGAGATAGCCTTTGCCCAGCGGGCTGTAGGGAACGAGCCCGATCCCGAGTTCTTCCAGGGTCGGCAGCACCTCGGCTTCCGGTTTGCGCCACCACAGTGAGTATTCGCTTTGCAAAGCCGCCACCGGCTGGACGGCGTGGGCACGGCGGATGGTCTGCAGCCCGGCCTCGGAAAGACCGAAATGCTTGACCTTGCCCGCTTGGATCAGTTCCTTGACCGCGCCGGCCACCTCTTCGATCGGCACGGTCGGATCAACCCGGTGCTGATACAAGAGGTCGATGACATCGGTCCTGAGGCGCTTGAGTGAGGCCTCGACCACCTCCTTGATATGCTCCGGCCTACTGTTGAGCACCGGCGCACCCTTGGTACCCTTGGGGTCGACGGTGGTGTCGAAACCGAATTTGGTGGCGATCACCACTCGGTCGCGGAGCGGTGCCAGCGCCTCGCCGACCAGTTCTTCGTTGGCAAAAGGCCCGTACACTTCCGCCGTGTCGAAGAAGGTGACACCCCGTTCCACGGCGCCCCGGATGAGAGTGATCATTTCCTGTTTGTCTTTGGGAGGCCCATAGGAAAAACTCATGCCCATGCAGCCGAGCCCGAGTGCCGAGACTTCCAGATGATTGTTGCCAAGTGTTCGTTTTTTCATGTCCTGGGCTCCTTGAGGTTGCCTGATTGCTGAACCGGTGTTGTTGTTTCGCTGCTCTGATGCTGCTTGAGTTTGCGTGCTTCGTTGTGATGGTCATAAAATAGCTCAGAGCACGCTCGAACAGGTAGACTGATCCTCCGCAATTTTTGCCTGATCCTCCGGAGTCGGCAATAATCGTTGTCTCCGGACCGGGGTCCTGGCATTATTGGCTTGCAGTTGCGATGGCAAGACGACCGTGAAAAAAACTGGTGGGAACGACAAGATGGAAAAGACAGTCAGAGAACTGGCACAAAGTATTGCCCGATGGACCGACAAGGGTGAACTGCACACGACCCCGATTCCGGGCCTGTCCCTGTTTCGGCGGGACGAGCCGACGGAGCCCCTGAGCAGTATGTACGAACCGAGTGTGTGCCTGGTCGCGCAAGGGGCCAAACGCGTGCTTCTCGGGGAGGAATCCTACGTCTATGACGCCAGCCATTTTTTGATTACGGCCGTACATCTGCCCACGGTGGTGCAGGTCATCACCGCGAGCAAAGAAAAGCCCTACCTGGGGCTCAGGCTGAAACTCGATCTGCGTGAAGTTTCACAACTGATGGTGGACAGCAATCTGCCGCCGTCGCGGCCACGGCAATCAGGGCGAGGCATGGCTATCGGCGAGGTCAACGCACCGCTTGTCAGCGCGGTGCAACGGTTGATCGACTTGCTGGGTGAGCAGCGGGATATTCCCATTCTCGCACCGGTCATCCAGCGGGAGATCATCTATCGCCTGCTGACCGGTGACCAGGGGGCACGTCTGCGGCAAATTGCCACAGTTGGCAGCCAGGGCCATCAGATAGCGCGAGCGATCGACTGGCTGCACGGCAACTATACCCAACAGTTGCATGTCGAAGAACTCGCCAGGTCTGTCAACATGAGTCCCTCGACCTTCCACCAGCACTTTCGGTCCTTAACCGCCATGAGCCCCCTGCAATATCAGAAATGGCTGCGCTTGAACGAGGCACGGCGGCTGTTGCTGGTCGAACCCGTGGACGTCACGTCCGCCTCATTTCAGGTCGGGTATGAGAGCCCCTCTCAGTTCAGTCGCGAGTATAGCCGGTTATTTGGCGCCTCGCCGTTGAGGGATATCAATAAGTTGCGCCAGCAGATTGTAGTTGGAGAAGTCTTAAACTGATATCTTGTACTGATATGAAGCAGAAGGGAGAAAGGGCCGGGAACGCATTGTTGACGGCCCAAGCCCTCGATATTCCACGAGCAACGCTCTGGCGTAAAATCAAGATCCACGGGCTGGAGTAGACCCTCCCCGGCTGCCCTTACGAGCGAGGTTTTTTGAAAACCATTGGGTGAGATAAGGCAAAATGGGCGGTCAGTTTGAGGGTTACCATTATTGATTGCCTGGCTTTCAGGGCATGGCCGCGACCTGGACCCTGATCCGTTCCACCACTTCGGCGACTGCCCGTTCAACCTCCGGAGACATCTGCTGGGTGAATTCTTTGATCTCCTTGACCTCGATCAGGAATATACGAATATCATTGGGCATTTCTTCCGGAAAGCAGATATGGCCGGTTTTCAGGGTGGTCCCGAGGGTGATGGCGTGCGAGTTGATTAAGGCATGGGTGGAAAAGATATCGTCCACCGTAACTTCCAGGATACTCCCCGGTTCGTTGCCAAGCATGCAGGCATCGACAATGATGGCGCGCTCGAATCCCTTGATTTTATCCATGACCTCAAAGCCGACCGTGTAAACCACCTCGGTCTGGCAGGCGAGCTGGTCTTGTTCCAGTTGTTCCACCACGACCACGCCCGCCCGGTCATCCTGGAGATAGGGATTGCCGATTCCGATCACCACGCATTTATTCTTCATAGCATCCTCGGGTGGAGATGAAAAAATCCGGAAAGAAGAGACCGCCTGAACGGTTACGTCGGGTCAAGAGGAGCAAGCAATCGCCCGCACACCATCGGGATTGAGGTCCGGTGTGCGGGCGTTCGGTTTTTCTTGGATACCTTAAAAATTTTTCAACGTCTTGTACAGATTGCCGTTGCTGTCGAAAATCTCCACCGCCAAGGGCGTCTGACCGTTGGTGACGGTGTGGGTGGCGCAGGCCAGGCAGAGGTCGTACGGACGGAAAGCCATCTCGACATAGTTGAGCATGGCCGGCGAGACTTCGCCGTTTTTTATGAAATGTTTGGCCGCCTTCTTCACCGCCAGGTTGATCGGCGCGTTGTTGTGGGTGGTGGCCACGATCAGGTTGGCGTCGGTGACAATGCCCTTGCCGTCGGTGACATAATGATGGATTAGGGTACCGCGCGGCGCCTCGATGATGCCCACCCCCTCGCCGGGGCAGGAGGTCGGCTTGTTCCAGGTCTCCTTGCTGGTGATCTCCGGATCGCGGGAGAGTTCCAGACATTTCTCGGCGGCGTTGAGCAGTTCGATCGCCCGGGCCCAGTGGTAGGCCAGGATGTGGTGCACCGGCCGGGCCCCGAAGGTGGCGTGGAACTGTTCGAAATGCTGCTGGGCCTTGGGGGTGTCCATGCCTTTGGCGATATTCATCCGGGCCAGCGGACCGACGGCATAGATGTTGGTTCCCGGTCCCTCGACGATGCCCTGCCAGGCACCCAGCTTCTTTTGATAGGGGAATTTCAGGTAGGTCCACGGCTGCACCCGTTCGGAGATGAAGTCGAGATACTCCTTGCCCTTGAAGGTGCCGACCACGGCCCCCTGGCTGTCGATCACCTTCTGGGTGCCGTCATAGTAGGTGATCCGGTCCTGCTCGTCCACCGAGCCCATGTAGCCGACTTCGACCTTGTACATGTCGCCGGTGACCAGTTGCATGTACTTGTCGTTCTTCAGCACCACGTCGTCAAAGACCTTGAGGGTCAGCTCGCCCAAGCCCACCAATTCCTCGGACCAGGCCTCGATCTGCTTGCGCTCCTCTTCGTTGAGCTGTTTGGACCACCCACCGGGAATCGCCGCCACCGGATGGTTGGGCTTGCCGCCCAGCAGTTCGAAGATCTTCACGGCCAGACTGCGCCGGCGCAGGACCTCCTTGCCGGTGGCCGCTCCCACTGCGTTGATCAGGCCGACCACGTTGCGCATCGCCGGATTGGCCTCCGGTCCGACCACAAAATCCGGAAAGCCGAGGGCATAGAGGATGACCGAATGATCCTCGACATAGTGGGCGTTGAAAAAAAGCTCCCGCAGCTTGCGGCCGGCCGGCGGCGGGGTGACGCCAAAAACGCCGTCCGAGGCCTTCATCGAGGCGGTGAAATGGACGCCGCGACAGACGCCGCAGACCGTGGACACGGTCCGGGGCACCTCCTCCATGGGCATGCCCTGGAGAAATTTCTCGAACCCGCGGAATTCAACGGTCTGGAAAAAGGCGTCGTCGACATTGCCCTGGTCGTCGAGAAAGATGGCGATTTTGCCATGCCCCTCGAGACGGGTGATGGGACTGATTTCGATTTTCTTCATAGATTTGCTCCTTGCAGTCTCTACCGGCACGCTTGGCGCGGGGCCAAAGCCGAATTTATTCTTCAGCGTTTCAAAGATACCCATGGACAGGCCTCCCTGGTTGTTCGTCCTGACATCCTGGCGTGCTAATGCTCCTTGTGTTCGGCGATCCGGTGGTTGAGCTTCGAGGCGGTATGGCTGTATCGATACACCAGCTTGGCCATGTTGTTGTATTTCTCGATGAATTGTGCCGCCACTTCCTCGTTGGCCATGCTGGCGGCCAGCGTCGACACGCAACGGGCCCCGAAATCCTTGATGCCGGGGATCGGACCGCCGCAGCCGCGACAGGGGATATTGACATTGAGGCAGGAACCGCCGCAATCACCCTGGGTCACCGGACCGAAGCACATGTAGCCCTGCTGGAGCAGACATTTTTCCATGTCGGGCGTACCATCGATGGTGCGCTTGATTTCGCCCACCGGCAGCCGCTCCTGACCGGTGAGGGCCGGATTGCGTTTGCAGACGTCGCAGACCGCCTTGCCGCCGGTCAGCCAGGAGCCCGCCGGGGGAAGCTTGCCGCTGAGGATCGCGCCCACAAGATGGCCGACAAAGGAGGGATGGGGCGGACAGCCACCAACAAAGTATTCCACATCCACCACCTGGGCGATGGTTGAGCAGTTGTCGAGAAAGGTCGGGATGGTCAGGTGATATTTGCCGTCCAGCATGTATTCCGGAGTGGGATACACGCCGTCGGGATTGTCGGTGGAAAAGGAAGTTTTGTAGGCCTTGTTGAACAGTTCCTCCTTGGTGTGCAAATCGCCCATGGCGGCGATCCCTCCCAGGGTGGCGCAAGCCCCGAGGGCCACCAGGACTTTTGACTTCTGGCGCAACACCTTGACCGTATGCAGGTTCTCGCTGTTGCGGATCATGCCGTCGACAAAGGCCAGGTCAATGGATTTGTCGGGCATATCCTCGAGATCCTTGTACTTGACATCGGCCACCGTCGGCGCCCAGAACACGATTTCCAAACTGCCCAAGGCATCGACCAGGGCCTCGGAGAGATCGACAACGCTCATTTCGCACCCGGCGCAGCCCCCGGCAAGCAGAAAGGCGGTTTTGATTTTATCTGCCATGGCCATTTCCTCCTTTGAGCGGGTTGGGGCCCATCTCTTCGAGATCTCTGGTAAACTCCTCAACCACCTCGGCAAAACGGTACCCCTCGGCACCGGAGATCCATTCCAAGCGGAATCGTTGGGGGTCGAAACCGCTATCCATCAGGAGTTGCTTCAAAATTTGCATCCGGTTGGCCGTCTTGTAATTGCCGGTTTTATAGTGGCAATCGCCAAAATGGCAGCCGCCGACCAGGACGCCGTCGGCCCCGTTGGCAAAGGCCTCCATGATGAATTCCGGCTCCACCCGGCCGGAGCAGGGAACCTTGATCAATTTGATCGAGGGCGGATATTTGGCGCGCAGGTTGCCGGCGAGATCGGCGCCGGCATAGGTGCACCACTGACAGGCAAATCCGACAATATTGGGTGTAAAGGACATCAGGCCACCTCCTTGATCAGACGTTTTTCGCTCTGGATCTCACTGATGATCGCACTGCGGTCGATCTGCGAAATCGCCGCCACCTGGTCGGGGGCAAAGCCCATGGCCAAGGCGAGCAACTGGGTGTAGTAAAAGGTCGGTATGGGTTCGAAATCGATCAGTTCCCGCTCCTTGAGGATCGGCTGCGACATGTCGAACTGGAGAAAGCAGGACGAGCAGGTGGTGACGATCAAATCTGCCTGGGTCTCCTCTTTGATGGACACCAGCTTTTCCCGGAAAAGCTTGAGTGCCTTCTCCGCATCGGTGGACCGCATGCCTCCCATGCCGCAACACCCTTCCAGGCGGGAGTAATGCGGCACCGTCGCCCCGGTTGCCTCGCAGAGTTCCCGGAGCATGGTGGGGAAATACGGGTTTTCCTCCTTGATCTTGTACACGTCGGAAGGCCACAGGGCATGGCACCCGGTCTGGACCGCGATTTTCAAGCCGTCGAGGGAGTATTTCAGGTTTTCTTTAATCCGTTGCGCCCCCACTTTGCGGTGCAGAACATGGGCGACATGGTAGATATCGGAAGTGCCCTTGAATTGACGGTTGATTGCCGCCAGTTGAGTGTTGACCGCCTTGCGCCGGTCCCTGTCCTTCATGAAGTGCCTGGCCTCTGAAAGCACGCCAAAGCAGGAGTTGCAGCCGGTCATGATGTCGACCCCCTGGTCTTCGGCAATGGTGATGTTGCGACTGGAAATGGCGCACCAGGTGTTGAGGTCAAAGGAAGGCGCCGTACCCCAGGCCGGGCAGCAGGAGGCCCCTTGCAGGTCGACGGGTTCGATGCCCAGGGCCGGGAAGATTTTCCGGAACGACTGCTCGATGTCCGGTGCTTTCAGCGGGATGTTGCATCCAAGATATAAGCCGATTTTTTCCATGAGTCCTGTCTCCTTGCTTAGAAAAGTCCCAATTCACCCATGGGGCTGTTGGTGATCAGCGTCTGGATTTCCTGTTTTGCCTGTTCATCAAAGGCCGAGGTCGGTGTTTCCTCCGGCAGGCCCACCTTTTTCCTCGCTGCTCTGGGGTCGACATAGACCGCATGGCCGGTTTCATAAAGGTTCATCTGGCTGGTGATCGAACTGGTTGAAAAAGCCAGTTGATTGGCCTGATAGCGTCGGAAGGCAAAAACAACTTCTTGGGGGCGTACCCCTTGGGGGCAGATCTCGGTGCAGCGGTTGCAGGCCTGACAGCCCCAGCTTGAGGAATCTTCTATGATTTCCTCAAGCTGGCCATTGAGCAAATGACGGATCAGGTTGCGGCACAACAGGGGGAAGCCGGCGCGCACACCTGGGCAAATCGCCGAGCAGGCACCGCATTGGACGCACTCGCGAATATGTTCGCCGCCATAACCGATAATGGTGGAGATGGCCTGGTCGATTTTCTTCTGGTCGATGATCATGGTGGTGTTCTCCTTAGGCTGTCAGCGCTTCGATTTGAGCGAAGATCTGCGTTTCTTCATAACCATGGAGGACAATGGCCCCCGACGGGCAAGCCGAGGTGCAAACGCCGCACCCCTTGCAGGCCGACATCTCGATTTGGGCTCTGGGCCGGTCGGCATAGGTGATCATGTTGATGGCATGGTAGGGGCAGAGCGGAATGCAGATACCGCATCCACTGCACGTCTCCGGGTGGACCTCGGAGATGATCGGTTCGATTTTGACCTTGCCCTGGGCCAAGGGTACAGCGGCGGCGGCGGCGGCTCCTTTCGCCTGCGACACGGTGTCCGGGATGTCCTTGGGGCCCTGACAACAGCCGGCCAGGAACAGCCCTTCGGTAGCGGTTTCCACCGGGCCGAGTTTGGGGTGGAGTTCACGGAAGAAGTTCGAGCCGCAGAACTGTAAGCCGAGCTTCTGAGCTAGTGTCGTGGCATCCTGGGGCAACTCCACTGCTGTGGCCAGTACCACCAGATCCGATTCGTATTCGATGTTGGAGGCCATTTCCATGTCGTAGGCCAGGACCCGCAACCGATCGTCGGGCAGCATCTCCAAGCCGCCCACCTTGCCCTTTAAGAAGTTGATCCCCATCTGGCGAGCGCCGGTGTAATACTCGTCGTAACCCTTGCCAAAGGCACGAACGTCGATGAAGTGCATGTTGATGACGATATCCGGATACTTTTCCTTGATCAGCCGGGCCTGCTTGATCATGTACATGCAGCAGAAACGCGAGCAGTAGGTGTGGAAGTTTTCATCCCGCGAGCCCATGCAGGAAACAAAGGTGATGGTGTGCGGTTTTTCTTTGTCCGAAGGCCGCAGTAGCTTGCCCTCGGTGGGCCCCGTGGCAGAGATGATTCGCTCCAGTTGCAGGGCGGTGATGACGTTGGGCGAGGTTGGAGCCATTTCCTTGAACCAACCCTTGTCCATCACCTGATAGCCGGTGGCGACAATGATCGAGCCAACCTCGATCGCTTTGATCGTGCCTTGCGGATTATGGGCGATGGTCCGGTTGATGGCCTCGGCCGGACAGGCCCGCTCGCAGGGGGCAAGGATAGACCTGCCGGTTTTTTCGTTGATCTTGGGCTGGGTGCCGATCTCACGGCCGGCACAATTGAGGCAGTGTTCGATGTCGACCACCGCTTTTTTGGGTACCGCCTGGGGGAACATGATGTAGGCGGCCCGGCGATCGGACAGGCCCATGTTGAACTCGTCCGGGGTCTTGGAGGGACACTTGGCGGCGCAATCGCCGCAGCCGGTGCACTTGGCCCAGTCGACATAGGTCTGCTTCTGTCGGATCTTGACCGAAAAATTGCCGATATAGCCACTGACGTCATCCACCTCCGCATACGTCAGGGTTTCGATGTTGGGATGATTGTAGACCTCGACCATCATCGGGGTGAGAATGCAGGCCGAACAGTCGTTGGTGGGGAAGGTCTTGTCCAGTTGGGCCATGACCCCGCCGATGGAGGGTTGTTTTTCAACCAGATAGGTCTTGTGGCCCATGTTGGCCAGTTCCAGGGCGGCGCTGATACCGCCGATGCCGCCGCCGATCACCAGGGCCGCATCAATAACCGGTACAAATTTGTCTTCCAGAGGTTCCAGATTACGGGCCTTGCCCACCGCCGAGGCTACGACTTTTTTGGCCTTTTCGGTGGCGCCTTCATGATCGTGACCATGCACCCAACTGCCCTGGTCGCGGATGTTGGCCATTTCGAAAAGATATTTGTTCAACCCCGCTTTCTCGATGGCACCACGGAAGATCGGCTCGTGGGTCCGCGGCGTGCATGCGGCCACCACCACTCGGTCGACCAAGCCGTCACGAACATCTTGCTTGATCATCTCCTGGCCGGAATCTGAACACATGAACAAATCCTTGCGGGCAATGACCACGTCGGGGAGCGTTTCCGCAAAGTCGCGGACCGCTGCCACGTCGATGACGCCGGCAATATTTGAACCGCAATGACAAACATATACACCGACCTTTGCCATGAGTACCTCCTTGAAGAATGGTTGGGCTTTGACAGCGTGCTGACAGAGAGATCACAGAATTACGGTTAGTTTGGGGCTACCTCCGGCTATCAAAATAATTGATCTTAATCATTAGCAAAACTTGCATTTAACTTGTTGGATAATCGTCTTTATCCTGTAAGGGAGAAGAAAATGGTCTGCAATGGTTTTTTTCTTTTGCACATTTTGCACAGATCTCTGGTGATTCTTCTCTTCAGAGGCGGTTGTGTAAGAGGCGAGGAAACAGCGCTGGGAGAGGTCTGTAACCTATCGAATGAACACGGCTAAAGAGTCGCTGGCCAGGGTGCGTCGCATTGATAACAACTCTTTGATTTTTGATTGTTATGAATGCTTGCACGAATGAAAATGCAATGCTAAGGTTTTTTCCGCGTTAGGGTAGGGCGTCTCTTTTTGGTTATGGGCAGGTCAATGACAACTGATCAATCGACAGAGAAAGGAGGTGGCACATGATGAACTTTTCGCACAAGGATGTGACCTATGAGGTTGATGACCAAGGCTTTTTACTCGACTCCAAATTCTGGGACATAAATTTTGCTGAAGGTATGGCCAAGGAGTGCGGTATTCAGGACCTCACGGCGGAACACTGGGATGTGATTCATTTTATTCGGGATGCCTATGACAAAAATGGAATGTGCCCAACCATATTTGCCGTCTGCAAGGCGAACGGGTTGCGGCCACGGGAGATGAAAAGACTGTTCCCCACCGGGTTCCATCGGGGGATGTGCAGGATAGCCGGCGTGCATTACCGCACGCCCAAACGCCCCTACGAACTCCAACATAAGGAGCGAACGGCTGACCTTAAGGCCATTTCAGGCGATAAACATTACACCGTCGATGTGCGGGGATTTCTGGTTGATTCTGAAACCTGGGATGAGCACTTTGCGCTGCATCGCGCCCTGGAAATGCGGATTCCCAATGGAGAGCTGACGGAGAAACATTGGCAGGTAATTGATTACCTTCGCAGTACAGCGAAAGCGCACAAGCAAATACCTTCAATCTATGATGTTTGCGAACATTGTGACCTTGATTTTGAAGGTCTCGAGCGGTTATTCCCTGACGGCTATCATCGGGGCGCCTTGAAAATAGCAGGGTTGCGCTTCGTGAAATAATCCTTGCGCTTCCGACCCCTGGCCGGGCGTTGAAAAACGCCCCCAGGTCGGGACGGGAAAAGGCTCCTCGCCATTTGGTGGTCAGATGGCCGTACCCGCACCTTAGTGGTGTTGCCTGAAAACAAATCGACGGGAGAGGGCAAAATTCGCGGTCAATCCCGCCAGCGAACCGGCGGCAACGGCGATGAAGGGATGGCTCTGGGCGAGTTGCAGGTTGAAAACCATGACGCCATAGGTGGCATTGTTGAGCAGCCAGCCGACGGCGTTTGCGGCAATATAGCGGAGCCATTCCCGGGAGAGCGCCAGGTCGCTCGCGCCGAAGGTGTATCTCCGGTTGAGCCACCAGGCCGTGGTCGCTGCCGCCGGAAAGGCGATGATCTGCGCGCCGGCACAACCCAGGGCCTGGGCCAGGAGTTCGACCAGGGATGCATTCACCAAAAATGCCACCACCCCCACGATGCAAAAACGGAAGAATTGTCGTTCTCGTAAAAAACCACGAGAACGACGTTCCTCGCTTCGTAACATCCTGTATTTGTGTGTTGAAGGTTCAGCTTTCAAGGGTTTTTACGAGGTCATCAGAATTGACGCGATCCACTGCCTTGAGGCCGGGCGCCGGGAATAACCACGCCATGCGAGGAGGTCTTGGTCATCGTGGGCGGGTGTCGTTCGAATTGGGTGGCGGCCCGGGCCGGGTGATCGCTCACCCTTCAATCAGCGGGATGTTGAGGTAGCGCATCCGTTTGAGCTCGCAACGGCCGCGGGTGACGGTGTCGAGGATGAGACCGCAGGAAAGGCTGAGAAAGCCGAGGATCATCATGCTCATCGACAGCACTGCCGTGGGCAGGCGCGGCACCAGGCCGGTGGTCAGGAACTCGGCCAGCACCGGCAGCATCAGGACCACGGAACCGGTGGCAAAAAGGCCGGCGATCACCGAGAAAAACGGAATCGGCTTCTCGTTTTTAATCAGTTTCACAATCATCCACAAAATCCGGAACCCATCCTTGAAGGTGGACAGTTTGCTGGCGGAACCCGCGGGCCGGTCTTTATACGGCGTGGCGATCTCCGCGGTCGGCATCCGCAGGTGCAGGGCGTGCACCGTCAGCTCGGTTTCGATTTCAAACCCGTTGGCCAGCGAGGGAAAGCTCTTCACGTATCGCCGCGAGAACACCCGGTAGCCGGACAGCATATCCCTGAAGCGGTCGCCGAAAATCCAGCGGACGATACCGGTGAGCATCCGGTTGCCCCAGCGATGTCCCGGCCGATAGGCCTCCCGGATGGCGGTCACCCGCTGGCCATTGACCATGTCCAATTGCTCGTCGAGCAGGCAACGGATCATTGCCGGAGCCGTGGCCGCGTCATAGGTCGCATCACCATCCACCAGCACGTACACATCGGCCTCGATGTCGGCAAACATCCGGCGCACCACATTGCCCTTGCCCTGGAGCGGCTCCGTCCGCACGGTGGCCCCTGCCGCCTTGGCCACCGCAATGGTGCTGTCCCGCGAATTGTTGTCATAGACATAAATCCTGGCCCGGGGCAGGGCCTGGCGAAAGTCGTGGACAACATCGGCGATGGCGGCTTCTTCGTTGTAGCACGGGATGAGCACGGCGATATTCAGGGATGGTTTCATGGGATTGTCAGGTTCGGTCATGACCTTTCACAGTGTGATTACGTGGTTGCCTGCAAGCGGCTGCCGGGGGATCGCGGCGGGGGAGAGCGGAGTCCGTAGCCATCTTGTGCCGCAGCGTGAGGCGGTCCGCTTCTGCCTGGCATCAGTACCCGTCATGGGTTTGGATAGGATTAGCTTCAGGTTACGAATCGATCAATTGTGTTGTTCTCGCAAAAAGCCGCGAGAACGACGTTCCGTGCTCCGCAGGTATTGTTTTTGGGTGTTGCAGGTTTTCGTTCCAAGGGTTTTTACGAGGTCGTCAATTGCGGGTTGTGTCGTCCCCATGCCGCCGCGGGCCAAGAATCTCCGTTTTCCCGTTGCCGCCATCCTGATCGTTTTCTGATCCTTTCATAACCCAACGCTCATGCCGGGCGGGTAGAGAAGATCCCATCCGATGTCCTGCAAGAGCGCTCCATTGCCCCGAGACCACCCATGTTGCTGCCCAGAACCCTTTTCAGTTTCCGCTCCATCCCCGTGCCTCACGGTCGAATCTCCGGCAGGGCAACGGCAGGCCTCGGCCCCCTCTGGCTGGTCGGCTGCCTGGCCGCCTTGCTCGCCCCAGCCCTGTGGAACAAGTATGCCCTGATCTTTTACGATACCGGCGGCTATGCCGAGGCGGTGCTGGGGATGCATCTGGTGCCGGGGCGTTCGCTGTTCTACGGGCTCTTCCTCTGGCTTTCTTCTTTGGGATGGTGGTCGTTCTGGGGTCCGGTCCTGGTGCAGGCCATGGCCACGCTCTGGCTGCTCCATCTCCTGCTCCGTTGCCTCGCCCTGCCTTGCGGCCCGTTCCCGCTCCTGCTCGCGGTGTCCGGCTTGACCGGGTTCACCGGCATCGCCTGGTACACCAGCCAGTTGATGCCCGACATCCTCGTGCCCCTGGTGGTCCTGGCACTCTGGCTTGTCGGTTTCCACTGGCCGCGACTGCGAGGGTTCGAGCGGATGGGGGTGGTACTGATCGCTCTTTTGGGGATGCTCGCCCATATGTCCTGCCTGGCTCTGGCCATGGGGTTGGCCATGGTGACCCTGGCGGCCCGGCGCCTCTTTCGGGCAAAGCCGCTGACGGTCCACTGGCGAGCGTCCCTGGCCGTGGTCGGCGGTGCCCTGGTGCTGATGCCGCTGCTCCATCTGGTCCTCACCGGCACCGCTGGCTTCACCCCCGGCGGCCCCACCTTTCTCTTCGGACGTCTGGTGCAGGACGGCATCGCCCAACGCTGGCTGGCCGAACATTGCCCGGTGGAGGGGGTCAAGCTGTGCGAACTCCGGGACCGGCTCCCCGCCACGGCCGACGAATTTCTCTGGACCGGGCAATCCCCTTTCCAGGATCTCGGCGGCTGGCAAGAGGCCGAGCCCGAACTCAAGTCGCTGACCCTGGCGGCGGTCCGGGCCTATCCCGGCATGACCCTGTGGACCACCGTGCGGTCCACGGCCGAGCAGATGATCAAGGTGGCCACCGGTGACGCCTTGGATGAAGAGCATCTCGATGCCCGCGGCTTTTTCATCGACTTCATGCCCAGCATCGCCGGCCCGTTCGGTGCAGCCCGCCAACAGCAGGGGCAAGTCACCCGATCGCTGTTTGATGGGCTTAACCGGATCCATGTCCCGGTGGCCCTTGGTTGCGTGGTCGGCCTCCTGCCAATGGCGATCTGGGGCCTGCGCCACGGCCGCCACGATCTGGCCGTTCTCGCCTTGTTCGTCTTGCTCGCTTTTGTTGGCAATGCCTTCATCTGCGGTGCCCTCTCCAACCCCCACGACCGGTACCAGAGCCGACTGATCTGGCTGGCGCCGCTGGTGATCGGTCTGTTCCTGGTTGTTCGCCTGGAGCGAGGGACGCCTTCTCGATCTGCCACCCTCCCTTCCTGATCGCCTTTCGGCCCGGATCTCCTTTTTTTTGCTCTGGTAACGGTTGTCGGGGGCGGGCAAACCGAACTCCAACCGAAGCCTGATCAAAGCCTAACGAGCGGCCGGTAGAAAAGAGGTTCAGGCAGTGGTAGTCGGTATACCCCCCATGGCCGGACCGGATGGGCCGGCCACAAGGAACCATGGCCATCGGTTTGCTCGACGAAACCACCGGCATGCGAGGCATGTGCGCATAGTTTCGCCCGGAGGGCCGGGCTCCTGCGGTCCGATGGGCAAGGGAAAGGGGGGTAGGAGCCCACCCCGTGGGCGAAAAGAAGATCGAACAACCCATTCCGGACCCCGGCCTGCGCCGGGGTGACGAAGAGGAAACGACGATTTTCATTAAAAAACATCCCCGAGCCGCAAGGCGGGCAAAGAAACCCCACAAGACGATGGATCAGAGAACGGAAGTTTTGCTGGATGCGGTCATCCGGCAGCAGGATATCAAGGTGCATTTTCAGCCGATCGTCCATCTCCAGACCCGGCAGATATACGGGTATGAAGGCCTGGTGCGCGGCCCGGTCAACACCGTGCTCTATTCGCCCACCCGCCTCTTCGAAGCGGCGACCCGGGCCGGCCGACTGGCCGAACTCGACCCGCTCTGCCGGCGGGGGGGGATCCACCGCTTCGCCCAGTTGGGCCTGCCCGGACGGCTGTTCATCAATGTCGATCCCTACAGCCTGGTGCATGAACATTTCCGAGAAGGCCAGACCCTGGAATATGTCGAGCAGGCCCGGCTCAATCCGTCCCAGTTGATCATCGAGCTGACCGAGACCCACCCGGTGGAGGACGTACGCCTGATGCAGCAGGCCATGGTCCATTACCGAGAAATGGGCTTTCGCGTGGCCCTGGACGATCTCGGCGCCGGCTACTCCGGGCTCAAGCTGTGGTCCGAGATTCGACCCGATATCGTCAAGATCGACCGCCATTTCATCCAGGGGGTCGACCAGGACCGCACCAAGCAGCAGTTCGTCTCCACCATCCTCAAGACCGCCACCGCCCTCGGCTGCAGGGTGATCACCGAAGGCGTGGAGACCGAGGGCGAATATGCCACCCTGCGCAAGATCGGGGTGGAAATGCTGCAAGGCTACTACTTCGGCCGCCCGGTGGAGGTGCCGCCCGTGAGCATTGCCTCCAAGCTGTTTCGCAAGGAGGCGCGCCCCTACGAAGAAGAGGAATCGCCCGCGGTGGAGATGCTGGTGCGGCCGGTCATCTCGGTGCAGGCCTCGGCCAAGGTCCTGGAGGTCGGCGCCCTCTTCACCTCGACGCCGGAGCTGGAATCGATCGTGGTGGTCCATGAGAACGAGGTCCTGGGGCTAGTCCTGCGTCGTGAGTTCATGAACCTCTACGCCAGCCTCTACGGCAAGGAGCTGTACGGGAAACAGCCCATCCTCCGTTTCATCAACCGCAACGTCATGCAGGTGGACAAACACCTCCCCCTTGAGGAGGCCAGTTATCGGCTGACCACCTCGCTCGACATCCACACCGATGAATTCATTATCCTCGATGACGGCTGCCTGGCCGGCAAGGGACGGATGATCGATCTTCTCCATGAAATCACCAAACTGCAGGTGAGCAGGGCGCGCCATGCCAACCCCCTGACCCTGCTGCCGGGCAATGTGCCGATCCAGCAGCGGTTGCAGAAGCTGTTTCGGGAGAGCAGCGCCTTCACCGTCTGCTACTTCGATCTCGACAATTTCAAGCCGTTCAACGATTTCTTCGGGTTCAGCCGGGGGGACAAGGTCCTGCGTTTTCTCTCGGAGCTGTTGACCGCCAATATCGACGACCAGACCGATTTCATCGGCCATATCGGCGGCGACGATTTTGTGGTCATCTTCCGCAGCCCCGATTGGCAGCACACGGTGGAAAGGATTCTGCAACAGTTCGACGACAGCATCGGCGGCTTGTACAACGGCCATATCGGCTGCGAGATCGCGGCCGTGGACCGGGAGGGCCGGGAGCGGCAATACGGCCGGATGACCCTGTCGGTGGGTGCCGTGGCGGTGCGGCCATCCACCTGGCACTGCCATATCGACCTGTCCGAGGAGGCCACCATTGCCAAGCACCACGCTAAGGCCATCGCCGGCAGCAGCCTCTATATTCATGCACTCGACCCGGATCCCCACCAACCGGACCGCTGCCCCGGCATCCCGCACGTAGCGGTGTGATCCCCTTGATCAATCCCTTCCCCCCTTCCCATGAATAAGAAACCCAAGACTATCGGCATCCATTGGCTGACCGTGGGGGGCAAGCTGCTCTTGGGCGTGGCCCTGGCCTCGAACTGTTTCATCGGCGCCCTGCTGCTGGTCAATCACCGCGCCACCACCCGCATCGACGGCATGATGGCTGAAGTACTGGCCATCAGGGAAGGGGTGGATGCCCATCTGCGGCAGACTATCGTCCGCCTGCAGCAGGAATTCGTCGCCTTGCCGGCGCTGTTTGCCGGCGATCCGAAAACGGCCGTTCTGGAGCAGGTCGAGCGCAAGTTTCAGGTCCGGCAACGGGAGCGTCTCTCCGGTCGGGATAGCTATGCCTCCCTGTATTCGCGCGCCGAAAAGCGGGACCTGGCCAATGGCCGGATGATCGCCGGCATCGAAAACGGCATCCTGCTGCTGACCCAGGGACTCTTCGATGATCAGGGCGCCTTCACCGCGGCAATTGAACGGCTCCATCTGGCAAGCCACCAGCCCGAAATGGACCTGGAAGGGCTGCGGGCGCTGATCGAATCTTCCAGCAATCAGGTCGGCAGCCCGGCAGTCTTGGAGGAGAAGATCGGGCAGCTTCGCGGTTTGGCCGCCGACAAGAGCATCGAGGCCGAGAACAGCCGTATCGAGATCCTGGGCTACATCGACGACATCAAGCTCCGGGAACAGCGGATGGGCGAGGCCAGCCGACAGCAGCGTCGCTTCAGCCTCACCGTCGGGCTGGCGGCCATCGCGGCCAACATCCTGGTGCTGTTCTTCCTCACCCGGAGCATCGTGGAAAAGCCCCTGCACCGTCTGACCAGCATTGTCGAGGCCCTCAGTACGGGCCAATATCCGGAAATCCCCTGGCAGGGCCGCCGCGATCAGATCGGGGTGCTCTGTGCCGCCATCGGCCGTTTTCGCGACGCCCTGCTCGCCCTGAAAGGGGCGGAGGAACGCCAGGCCGAGGACCGGCAGCGGATCGAGGGGCTGGTGCGGACCATGACCGTGGCCATCCGTCAACTCAACGACCGGGCCGGGCAAATGGCCGCGATGTCCCACTCCCTCCAGGAACTGGCCGGCATGACCCGGCAGGAGTCGGCCAATGTGGCCGGCCTGGCCAGCGACACCGCCAGGCGAACCGAGGAGGTTGGCTCTTCGTCCCGGAAGATCAGCACGGTTGCGGATGCGATCCATCGGGAGTTGGCGGTCCAGAACCGGGAAGAGACCCAAATCCAGGACGAGATCGAACAGGCCCGGAGGAAGCTTGACAGCCTCAGCCGATCGGTGGCGGAAATCGACGGGATCGTGGTCGCGGTCCATGCCATCACCGATCAGACCAAGATCCTGGCGATCAATGCCACCATCGAGGCGGTCAAGGCCGGGGAACATGGGCGGGGATTTGCCGTGGTTGCCGATGAAGTCAAGAAACTCTCGCAGAGCACGGCCCATGCCACCCGGGATGTGCTGGAGAAAATCGGGGCGATCAACGCCACCTGCCGCTTTTTCATCGACTCCTTCGATGCGCTGGACAGCGGGGCGGAACGGCTCAAGCAAGTGACCGCGACCATTGGCCAGGCGGTCGGCGGCCAGCGGGAATTGACCGGGGCGATCGTCCGCTTGGCCGAGGCGACCGGGGAAAACACCCGGGAGGTCTCGACCCGCATCACCGAGGTCAACGGGGCGGCGGCCGAGGTCCTGCAACTCGCCGACGATGCCCGCCGGTACGCCGAGGAGATCGCCACCCATCTCGGCGACCTGTTGTCGGGCAGTGTCCGCGACCTGGAAACCATGAGCACGGGGGACGCAGCCCCGGCGGCGGCGCCGGTGGCCCGGATTGACGGTTGCCCCGCTCCAGCGCGGGAACCATCGTCCCGCGAAAAAAAGCCCCCGACGACCCGCCGTTCTTGGTCATTCCGACCGCAGGGGAGGAATCTCGGGATTTCTCCATGCGGTCGAAATGACGGCTCGGAAGTATCCACTTGACGGCAAACCGGAACAAAACCACCAAGGGCAAGGGGCGGTACCCACCGTCGCCGGACCGCCCCTCGGGAAAACCACCGGCACCCGTTCCGGCACGGACCATTGCCGCCCCAACCTGTGGCCCTGGTTTTTGATCGTTCCCACGCTCCAGCGTGGGAACGCAAGTCTTGGACGCTCCCGCGTCCGGATGGCGAGACGCCGGTGCGTCTCTTGATCGGTTTCCCTGGACGTGGGAACCATCGTAAACCCAAGACCATCGGTACCCCATGGCTGACCTGGGGGGCAAGCTGGTGCCGGGCTTGACCCAATTGTGACCGGATCGTAGCCGGAAGCAAACAATGCTGCTGTAGGATAGCGAATCAGCAATTGAGCCTGATTCCTCAACGAACAGCGAGCGATGACCATTCACCTTCCCTTCACCATCGATCCCGGCGACCAGCGTGCCCTGCTGGCCCGGACCGAGCCGTTGCGTCAGTTGCTCCGGCAGGCCGGGGAGACTCCCTTTGCCGGTTCCGACGTCACCGTGGGGGTGGAGAACGAGTTTCAGGTGGCGGTGGAAGGGCGCAAGGCCGAGGTGGATCTCCCACTGACCATCGTCGGGTCGAGCTACTACCGGAACCTGACCCTGCGGGCGCGACGCGGCGACCTCAGCCCCCACCTGCTGACCGATCTGGATGCCTTCCTGGGCGAACACCAACGGCAGATCTGGGAAAACTCCTGGGTCAGGTTTCCGCGCCGCCTCCTGGGCACCTACGCGGTCACGATCCTCAACCGCGATCTGCTGGCCGACAAGGCCGAGCCTGCCGGGCCGGGGCGCCGGGACAGCGGTTCTTTCCTCTTTTCCCGGGAGGGCGAGCCCTGGTTGCGGGTGCCGGTCAGCTACCTGCTCAAACTGGCCCTGGCCGAGGCCATCGGGCAGCCGAGCCCTACCGAGCCGCTGCTGCTCCGCATTGGCGAGCGGCTCATGGACCACCTGATCAGCGACAACTGCTCGCCCGAAGTCACCAGCTTCACCATCAGCAGCGGCGATGGGGGCGCATGGCCCGGCCGCGCCACCGCCGGCGAGACCTCCCGCCGCTTTTTCTTCCTCCACCTGCTCATCCAATACGCCAACCGCGAGTTCCGTCTGGAGCACTACGGTCAGACCTGTCGCATGTACCTCGCGCCCAACCCGCCGGCCCGGCAGAAAGAACTCAACGAGCTCATCTCCGACCAGTTCTACCGCGAACTCTTCCTCAACCCCTGCCTGTCCGGCTGGCGGCGCGGCGAGGACAAGAAGGAGTACATGGGGCTCTGCCACCGAACCCTGTCACGCAGCCAGCTCAACACCATCGCCAAGCTCAAGGAGGCGGGGATCATCGTCAACAATCTGGTGGTGCTGCCCAACACCAGCTCCACCTCCCTGGCCAACAACGGCACCCACATCACCCTGGGCAGCCGCATGCTCAGCCGGTGCTACCGGGAGCCGGAAGGCGGCACCTGTGAGAAATATTTCGGCGACCTGGTGATCAAGATCGTCGAGCATTTTCTGCCGCTGTTTGTCACCACCTGTTCGGCCGCGCCCTATCGCCTGGGTTTCAGCGATTTTCACCCGGAAAAGGTGATGGGCTACCTGCCGCACGAACTGGACTACACCCATCTGCGCATGCTCTGGCGGCGGTGGAAAAAAAAGGCGGCCTTGCGCTTCTGCGGCCACAGCTTCACCCCCATGGGACCGCTGTGGCTCGACCGGCTGACCAGCACGCTGCTGCGGCTGCGCGGCGACTACCTGCCCGATGTCCGCCTGCTCGACTATCTGGTGGCCCTGCAGAGCGTGGAGCAGAGTCCGGGCCTGGACGGCGTGCCCGGCAACCAGGACCGGCTCAAGCAGGACCTGACCGACATGGGGGTCTTCGACAGCCGCATGGCCATCTATCTGCCCTACCGGATGCGTCCGCTCGCCGCCTTCGGCTTTTCCGGCTTCGAGGGGCGGCACTATTCGCTCTTCCCCGATCTCGCCGAGACCTTGGCCCTGGCCGTGGACCTGCAAGCCCTGGTCACCCAACTGGCCTACCGCTGGGTGATCGAGGGCACGATCCGTCATGCCGACATCCCCGACGATCCCTGCACCGAGAGCGAACGGCGGCAGATCTTTTTTGCCGCGGCCATCGGCGTGCCCACGGTCTTTGTCCGGGCCGACACCAAAAACGAGGTGCTGCGCCGGATCGTCGCCCTGGCGGACCGGCAGCGGCCCAGCCGCCGCTACCGGGGCTACCTCCGGATCGAGGTCGCGGCCTATCTCCGGGCCTGCCTGGAGCTGCTGCGCCGGGAGTACGCCAGGGCAGGGCAGGAGGGACAGGCCGCACCCTTGCTCGATCCCGTCGAGGCCATGCTCCGGGGGGCCACCCCCACGGCCGCCTCCCGGCTCACCGGCGCCATCCTCGGCACCCACGGCCGGACCACGGATCCGATGCGGCTTGGCGCCGCCGACTTCAACCGGGCGGCCGAGACCTACTACCGCACCGATCTCTGCCGGCTGCATCTCGACAACGGCCTGGACACCCTGATCGAGGACGGCCTGCGCCTCGACGCCTGCACCGATCCCGCTGTCGGCGCGATCAAGGAACAATTGCTGGGCAGCGCCCCGGCCGCGCTGTTCATTCGCGAGACCGGCCCCAGGGTGCTGGCCGGTTCGGCTTCGGTGCGGGAAATCCACATCCTTGTGCTGCTGACCCTGCTCATCATCCACCAAGAACAGCAGGACAGCACCACCATTTGAAGGGGGAACGCCGTATGCAGCATCAGTATATCGTTCGTGAAACCGGAGAGGTCGTCAGCGAACGCCTCATCGCCGACCGAATCACCAACCTGCTCTACAACCGGGTGCGCGAGCAGGCCCCCGGCCTGTTTCGCGTCCTGACCTCCAAACGGGTTTCCGGTGTCCTGGGCTTTCTGCATTTCGATCTCAACCTGCCGATGAACAGCCGCCGGGGGCTGCACCTGCTGCAACGGATGGGCGTGGACGAACGGGAGTGCCTGGCCCCCCAGCACAGCTTCACCACCCCCCGCCAGGTCTTCGAGCGCCAGATCCGCTACTGGGAGTGCCGGCCCATGGATCCGAATCCCGAGGCGGTGGTCGCCCCAGCCGATGCCAAGGTGCTGATCGGCTCGCCGGCGGGGGCGCCGGCGGTGTTCGTCAAGGAAAAGTTCTTCTCCGCCGAGGAACTGCTGGGCGAGGATCTGCCCTGGCATCCCTTTTTCGTCGGCGGCGATTTCGCCATCTTTCGCCTGACCCCGGATAAATACCATTACAACCATGTGCCGGTGAGCGGCGAGGTGATCGACTGTTATCAGATCGACGGCCAATTCCACTCCTGCAATCCGGGGGCGCAGATCGCCCTGGCCTCGCTGCACGCCAAAAACCGACGGGTGGTGACCATCATCGACACCGATGTCGCCGGCGGCAGCCAGGTCGGCCTGGTGGCGATGATCGAGGTGGTGGCCCTGATGATCGGCGATATCGTCCAGTGCTACTCGTCGTCCGCCTACGACCGGCCGCAACCGGTGACCAAGGGGATGCGCCTGGACAAGGGCTGCCCGAAAAGCCTCTACCGACCGGGCAGTTCCACCGACATCCTCCTCTTTCAGAAAGAGGCGGTGACCTTCAGCGATGATCTGACCCGCAACCGCCGCCGCCGGGATGTGCGCAGCCGCTTTTCCCTGGGCCTCGGGCGGCCGCTGGTGGAAACCGATGTCCGGGTGCGCTCGACCATCGCCCGCAGGCGGGACGAGGGTTTTTAATCGCGGGCATGGCCCGCTCCTACTCGCGTGCACAACCTGCGGCCGTAGGAGCGGGCCATGCCCGCGATATTGAGAGCCGGTGGGGTGAGCACGGTTGTATCGTGCCCTCCACCAGCCATGCAACCCATCGTAAATGCGGACCTCGTCCTTTGCTGTCATCTCGACCGCAGGGAGAGATCCCGAGCCCTGGAGATTTCTCCCTGCGGTCGAAATGACAAAAAAATCAGGCTTGGGTAGTGAGCCGGGTGGGTGGGCACGGTTGTCTGGTGCCCACTTCAAGCCATGTAACCTACGGAAATGCGATGGTTCCCACGCTCCAGCGTGGGGATCGACCTGGCGACGCTCCAGCGTCTGGCCATACGGACGAGGGAACGTCCCGACTGCGTTCCCACACTGGAGCGTGGGAACGATCATCACGATCAACCTTCTACCGCTCGCACCCCTTCGGAAACAAAGAACCTACAGACTATCCACCTAACAGGCTATCCACCTAACAACATGTCCGAGACACTCTTTCTCCTCACCGCCGCCGCCCTCTTCACCCTGATGATCGTGTTCGGCTGGCGCCATCTTCCCGACGAGCGCTTCCAGATGCTGGCCACGGTGCCGGTGCGCCGCTGCGACCACGAGCGCTGGCACGGCATCAACTTCACCTGGTACGGTCTGCTGCTGGCGACCGCCGCGGTGATCGGCATCGTCTTCGTGCTCATCCTCACCAAGGCCGCCGGCCTGGCCATGGCGCCGGTGCTGGTGCTGCTGGTGCTGATCGTGGGCCTGTGCGTGCCCGCCTCGCGGTGGATCGCCCGCCGGGTGGAAAAGAAACACTATACCTTCACCATCGGCGGGGCCTTCTGCTTTGGCCTGGCAGCCGTGCCGGTGCTCATTCTCCTGGTCAACGGCGGCTGTCTGCTGGCGGGCGTCCCCCTGCTCAACGCCCAGGTGGTGCTGGCGGCGCTGGGAATCGGCTACATCCTCGGCGAGGGTCTGGGCCGGCTGGCCTGCCTCAGCTTCGGCTGCTGCTACGGCAAACCCCTGCACCAGTGCGGCCGTGTCGCCACCCTGCTGTTCGACCGGCTGGCGGTCGTCTTCACCGGACCCACCAAAAAGGCGGTCTACGAAGGGGGCCTGGCCGGGGTCAAACTGGTACCGATCCAGGGGCTGACCTGCACCCTCTACACCGCCACCGGCCTGGTGGCCTGCCACCTCTTCCTTCAGGGCCGCTACCGCAGCGCCTTTCTCGCCAGCCTCTTGGTCTCCCAGGTGTGGCGGGTGCTCTCCGAGATGTTCCGCGCCGATTTCCGGGGATTTGCCGCTATTTCCGCCTATCAGCAGATGGGGCTGGCAGCCGTGGTCTACGGCTCCCTGCTCTGCCTGCTCCTCCCCGATCCCATCCTGCCCCGGCCCGACATCGCCGCCGGGCTGGTCCTGCTGCTCGACCCGCTGCTGCTCCTCGGCCTCAAGGCCCTGTGGTTCCTCCTCTTCCTCCACTTCGGTCGCAGCATGGTCACCGGCGCCACCCTGTCCTTCGAGGTGCACCATAGCCGTATTTGAATGGTGACCATTGCCGGCGGGGGAGACTGCGTTCTCCTGGGGCACCCATGCGGGGCAACAAAAAGGGGCGACCGGCCGTAGTGCCGATCGCCCCTTCTTTTTTTCGCCCACGGGGTGGGCTCCTTTTGCCTTGCCCCTCGGACCGTAGGAGCCCGGCCCTCCGGGCGAAACCATGCTCGCATGCCTCACGTGCCGGTTGTTTCGCCGAACACCGTTTTCCTTGTTCGTTGTGGCCGGCCAATTTGGTCCAAGCTGGTCAGTGGAACAGTTTGCCGAAATCGGTGGCGTAATAGATCCGGGCCTGGATCACCTGGGCCTCGACGCCGTTGTCGGTTTTTACGTCCTGCCGGTACTGGAACAGCACCTGCCAGCCCGGCGCGAAGTTGTAGCTCAGGGTCCCGCCCACGGTTTGACAGTTGATCGTCGAATTCTCGATATCGATGTTGTCGACCTCGCTGGCCCCGCCCCAGTGACCGTAATAGTCGAGGGAGACGGCCAGCTCCTTGGTCAGGTCATGGCTGAGATGGCTCTCCAGATTGAACAACGGTTCCTGGGACAGATCGCGACCGCCCAGGTAATCGTCATTGGTGGTGAACAGATCGGTGCCCACGGTGACCTCGAAATAGGTGGTGTGGCCCGGGATCAGCTCGAATCCTTTGGTGAAATTGACCTCTTCCCGGAAGGCCCAGCGATTGTTGCCCAGATTCAGGGCCTGATCGCTGTCGTACTCGCCGGTGGGCAGGAAGAAGTACGGGGAAAAGGCCAGATAGGTCTTGGTTTTCGGTTGGTTGACCAGCCACACCGTCCCCAGGAGGATGATATCGCCCACGCCCGAGGAGGACTGGTCCAGGCCGCCGGCATCCAGGGAGGCGTGGCCAAAGGGGACGATCACCTGGGCATTGGCGAGCCAGGTGCCCAGGTTGAAGTAATAGACCTCGCGCAGCAGGAAGAGTTCCTCGGTGAAATCAAGGTCGGCGGCCTTGTTCCCATTCACGTTCAAGGTGTCGCCGGTGATGTGGTGATAGTAGAGCAGGGAGAGCAGCGTGTCCGGCGGGGCGGCTACGTAGTCACGCATATTGTTGTCCGCCCGGACAACGGTTGGAATGAGAAGACATGTACAGATGACGGCCAGAATACCTCGCTTCATTGCTTTGCTCCCTCTTGTTGGTGTTGTGAAATGCCGATTGCACTTCTCCGTCGCCCTAGCAATAGACATGCCGGCCATCTCGGCAGCGGGCGGGAAGCGGGCCGGGCCCCGTTCCGTTTTGCCGGCCCTGCAAGCCCACCGGCTCGGCGATCACTGCAAAATGAGGGACTGGCACCATGGCGGCGCCAGGTGCGGGCGACGGAGAAAAATGGAGCAGGGTGATCCGGACGGCTTGCAGGCCAGGCGTTCGCTGGCAACAGGAAGGAATTGAGGGAGACAAAACGCTACAGCGGCCAAGCGCAATGGGACACAATGACCGATCAAACGGCAGCCGTGGTGCCGGCCGGCAACCATGGACTTTGGCAACCGACTGGCTGTCCGTTTGCGGCCAAACGGCCCCGATCGCAACCGAACAATCCTCGAACCGGAAACCAACCCACCCCTGACCAAAGGGTAACACGACAGAGGTACGTTGACGGCAAGGCAAAAAAGAGTGTCCGGCGAAGAACCCCGAAGGAGGGAGCTTCTGACAGGAAACAGCACTCGTTGCTCATTGTTAGGTTGTTTGTTTCGCCCTGCCGGGAAGGTGAGAATTCCGGAGAGTTGGCATTGGGGCCAGCTTCGGGTTTCGCGAAGCACGACCAAAGAAAGGTGGTTGATATTTCAGGTTATCATCCTGGACTTCTTCTCTTTTTAACAACAGACGGTATCACAAGGGAGATCATCATGCAGACAGCACTTTTTCAGAAGCTCCGTATGGCCATGCTGGGCATGGCCATACTGGGAACGGCACCGGTTTGGCCTTTTGCATCCGACGGTCATGCCGGTATCATCACCGAGGCACAGCTCAACACCTATACCGATCAGGTTAGAATTACCGTCAGCGATTTCGAGTATAATCGGAAAACAGGGCTCTATGCCGGCAAACTGAAACTACACAAAAACAAGACCACCGATATTCCAGGCACTTTGGTGGTGCTTCTGAATCAATTGCCGAGCGGCGTGTCTTTGGTCAATGCCAGCGGTTCGCTCAACGGCAACCCGTACCTCGTCCTCCAGGGAGGATTGCCGGCCGGCAAGGCGGTGAGCGTGCCGGTCACCTTCAAGGCCGCATCGGGATCAACCATCACCTTTACCCCCAGCCTGCACCAGTTGATCAACGGCGAAGTGGAAGCACGGGCGGTGCGCGCCCTGTCCAAGCCGTTCACCATCGCCGCCATTCCCGACACCCAGGTCTATTCGGAAGAGAACAATCCCGGATTCGCCGTCCAGATCGACTGGATATTGGACAATGCCGCCAGCAGGAATATCGTCTTCGCCACTCATTTGGGCGATGTGGTCGACAACGGCACCGACGCCGGGCAGTGGGAAAATGCCATGTATGCCCTGGAACCATTGCTGCTGCAAAACGAGTTGCCCTTCTCCATCGTCCGCGGCAATCACGACGACCCGACTTTCTACCTCAACAATCTGCCGGTGGCGGACATGGAGAAGAGGTCCTGGTTTGTGGCCGCCGATCCGACCGGCCTGACCCAGGCCCAGGTCTTTCGGGTTGAAGGCGCCTGTTTTCTCCATATCGGCTTTGAAAAAGATCCGACCGACCAGGAGCTGGCCTGGGCAAACGAGTTGCTGGCCAAGCCCGAACTCAAAGGGTTGCCGGTCATCGTTTCCACCCACGACTATATCGACGGCAGCGGCAAGAGCCCGATGGGTCGCATCATCTGGGAACAGTTCGTCAAGAACAACCCCATGGTCTTCATGGTGCTCAACGGGCATACCCACACCGAGTACGCCCTGGTCAACCACAACGCGGTCAACCGTCCGGTCTACCAGATGCTCTCCGACTACCAGGACCGCGCCAATGCCGGTAATGGCCTGATGCGGCTGGTGACCATCGACCCGGTGCAGTCGAAGATCCTGGTCAAGACCTTTTCCCCCTACTACAACAACGCCCCGGCCGAATTCTTCGAAACCGATGCCGACAGCCAGTTCGAGTACGAGGTCAATATCAAGGAGCGGCTGGCCGTTGACACCACCTACGACTTTGGCGCCGAGCCGCCGCCCCCGCCATTGCCGGCCCTCGATCCGATTCCGGCGGGCGTGCATTATTCGCACGTCTTCCAGAATCGTCGGCCGCTGGCCGGTACCACCACCCCGTATACCGGCACGGTGGACGTGCAGATCAATGAAAACAATCCCCAGCTCAACTATGGCGGTGAGGCGACCCTGACCACCGATATGGACGATAACGGCTCGCGGGTGCATGCCTTCCTCCGTTTCAACGACATTGTCGGCACCAACCCCGGCCAGATCGCTCCCGGTTCGACCATTCTCTCGGCCCGGCTGGTCTTCAACGCCACCAGTTCCACCAAGGGCAAGGTGGTGATGCACCGGATGCTCAAGCCCTGGGACGAGCACACCACCTGGATGGATTTCACCCCGGTGGACAGCAGCGGCCAACCGACCTGGGAGGCCATCACCTATCTCAACACCGATACCGGCATCTACAACAACATCACCTTGCCCCAGGTCATGGTGGAGGGAGGGGTGCAGGCCAACGGCGTCGAGGCCATGGTCGAGGCGGATGCCACCTTCACCATGCCCAAACCGATTCCGGTTCCTTTCATCCTCCAGCCCGGAGGCTACGGCACGGCTTATCCGCCCACCGGTACCAAGCAGCCGGCGACCGGATTGCCTCTGCCCCCCCAGGAGAACCTGACCGTGGATCTGACCAAGTCAGTCCAGGCCTGGGTCAACGGCCAGGCCAATCACGGCTGGTTCTTCGAACCGACCAGCAGCGACGGCTGGGATTTCCAGACCGCCGAGGGCAAGCAGCCTCCGGCCCTGATCGTGGAAGTCGCCGGCGCGCCGCTGGTGCAGTAAACACCAACGAAAACGGGCGGACCATCTTGGTTCGCCCGTTTTCGTTGGTACCGGATTCGCTCTCAAGGCAGGGGTAACCACCCTTGCTTTAAACACCGGGGTCAGGTTGATGGAAACATTCGTAACCGGAATAATACGCCGCGCTGATCAAAGGGTAATCCGGGAGGGGTAGGGTGGGGGAAGGCAGGAAGGCGATTCCGGTGCCGCACCGGAAAGGGCATGGTGCCCGATGCCAAGATACTGCTTGACCCACAACCGACAATCAGGAGGACCCATGCCGCAGTATCATTTCCGATCCCTCTGGATCTCCGACCTGCATCTGGGCACCAGGGATCTGCAAAACGACAAGCTGCTCGATTTTCTCCTCCAAACCGAATCCCGGTATCTCTATCTGGTGGGCGATATCTTCGATCTGCTCCAGGCGCGGAAGGAATGGCACTGGTCCACGGTCAACGACCGGATCGTCGAGACCATCCTCGCTAAGGCTGAGAGCGGCACCGAAGTGATTTACCTCCCCGGCAACCACGACCACATGCTGCGCAAGTTCGAGGGCTGCACCTTCAACAACGTCCGTCTCCAGAACACCGCCATCCATGAGACCGCCGATGGTCGGCGCTACCTGGTGCTGCACGGCGACCAGTTCGACCCCGTCGTCCGCCACTGTCCTTGGCTAGCCTCGACAGGATCGATCCTCTATGATCTCCTCCTGCGTGGCAACCGCTGGTTCAAGGTTCGGCGGCGCACGGCCAGGCAGGAATATCGCACCCTCTCCTCCTGGATGAAGCATCAGGCCAAGCGGATGGTCAATTTCATCGGCCAGTTCGAGGAGGTGGTGAGCAGGGAGGCGACCGAACACCAAGTGGACGGCCTGATCTGCGGCCATATCCACCGGGCCGGCATCCGCGAGATCGGTTCGGTGCTCTATACCAATACCGGCGACTGGGTGGAGAGCTGCACCGCGCTGGCCGAGAACGAAAATGGCCGGCTGGGCGTCATCGAATGGCGCAATCACCAACCTCTACGGGAGGCGGTCGCCGTCCGACATTATGAAGATCTGTATCGCCACCGATGCCTGGCATCCTCAAATTAACGGAGTGGTCACCACGTTGAGCCGGACCGCCGCGACCCTGCGCGGATGGGGGCACGAGGTCCTGACCCTTACTCCCGACCGGTTCAAAACCGTTTCCTGTCCCACCTATCCGGAGATTCGGCTGTCCCTGGTCCGGCCGGCGACCATCCGGAAGCTCCTGGCCGGATTCGAGCCGGATGCGGTCCATATCGCCACCGAGGGGCCTCTCGGCTGGGCAACCCAATCCGCCTGCCGCAGGCTTGGCCTCGCCTTCACCACCTCCTACCATACCCGTTTCCCCGAGTATGTGCGGATGCGCTTCCCGGTGCCGCTGCCCCTCTCCTATGGAGTGCTCAAGGCCTTCCATGGCGGGGCCGCCCGGACCATGGCCGCGCCGACCATCATCGACGAACTGGAGGGGAGAGGATTCGCCAACCTGGTTCCCTGGTCGCGCGGCGTCGACACCACCCTGTTTCGACCCCGCCCCGTCGAACCGCCGGACCGCCGACCCCCCCTTTTCGTGTACGTCGGTCGGATTGCCCCGGAAAAGAACCTGCCCGCCTTTCTCGACCTCGATCTGCCGGGGGACAAATGGGCGATCGGCGACGGTCCGGCCCTGTCGGCCTTGCGTCGTGCCTACCCGGTGGTCCGGTTTTTCGGCGCCAAACAGGGCGCGGATCTGGCCCGCCATCTGGCCGCAGCCGATGTCTTCGTTTTCCCCAGCCTGACCGACACCTTCGGCATCGTCCTCCTGGAGGCCAACGCCTGCGGCGTACCGGTGGCCGCCTTCCCGGTGACCGGGCCGCAATATCTCATTCGCGAGGGAGTCAACGGCTGCCTCGACACCGATCTGAAGGCCGCGGCCCTACGGGCGCTTTCCCTCTCCCGCACCGCCTGTCGCGAGGCGGCCGCTGGCTACTCCTGGGAAACCTGTACCCGTCAGTTCTTGGGCAACCTGGCGCTCAACCACGCCGAGTCGCCGGTTCCCCGCGCCTGCCCGATCAGGGGCTGATCAGGCAGATTCGGGTCTCGACCGTGCCCGGGGGGCCGTGGGTTCCCCGGTACTGGAGGAAGAGATGGTCGCCCTGGCGGAACCAGTACTCGGCCTGCCAGAGGGGCGCCAGCAGACCGTCCAGGCGGATGATCACCTTGTCCGCGCTCCGGACGCCGTCGTTGTCGGTGGCGATCTGTTCGCTGCCGGTCTTTTCGGCCTGCAGGGCCAGGACCTCCAGGGTGTCGGGCCGGATGGTCCAGAAGGTGGCGGTCCGCGGCTCGCGGGTCACCATCTGCTGGAGGGAAAAGGAGAGGGGCTGGCACCAGGGCCGGGAATCGATGGCCTGGTTCTTCTCGATCGGCTTGCCTTTAAGGCGGCCGCTGAAACGGAGGCTGTCGCCCTGCCGTTCCACCCGGACGTCGGTGTCCGGTTGCTTCACGTACTGCCAGGAGAGGGTGGTGCCGTCCATGGTGTTGACGCTGCGGAAGAGCTCGTCGCCCTGATGCTGCACCACGGTGACGCCGTCCGCTTCCCGGTCCGCCCGCCAGGAAAAGGTGGAACTGTCGTCGCCGGTCTGCTCGCGGTAGCGGAAGACCTGGGAGGCCGGACTGGCCACGGCCATCAGCAGCAGGGCCAGGCAGAGGGGAACGAGGGCGCGCAGGGGCGATTGGTCGGGGAGGGCGGGTTTGGTCGGGTTCATAGCAGTTCACTGGCGAGCATGGCCAGTTCGGAGCGCTCGCCTTTTTCGAGGTTGACGTGGGCGTAGAGCGGCTGTCCCTGCATCTTTTCGATCAGGTGGCTCAGGCCGTTGGATTGGCTGTCGAGATAGGGGTGGTCGATCTGGTGGATGTCGCCGGTGAACACCACCTTGGTGCCCTCGCCGGCCCGAGTGATGATGGTCTTGACCTCGTGCGGGGTCAGGTTCTGGGCCTCGTCGACGATCATGTACATCTTCACCAGGCTGCGGCCCCGGATGTAGGCCAGCGGCTCGATGATCAGCCGCTTGTCGTCGAGCAGGCGGGAGAGCATCTGGCCCATCTCGCTCTGCTCGGCGAACTGGCCCCGGATCACCGCCAGGTTGTCGTAGAGCGGCTGCATGTAGGGGCTGATCTTGGACTGGATGTCGCCGGGGAGGTAGCCGATGTCCTTGTTGGAGAGCGGCACGATCGGCCGGGCAAGCATGATCTGGCGGTATTGGGCCCGCTGTTCCAGGGCCGCGGCCAGGGCCAGCAGGGTCTTGCCGGTGCCCGCCTTGCCCGACACGGTGACCAGCGGCACCGCGGGATTGCAGAGGGCGTGGACCGCGAAGCTCTGTTCGGCGTTGCGCGGCGCGATGCCGTAGACCGTCTTGCGGTGGAGCTTGACGAGGGTGGCGTCCTCGGCCCGATACGAGGCCAGGGCCGATTTGCGGCCGTTGCGGACGATCAGGTACTCGTTGGCCAGGGGCCGGGGATCGAGCGGCAGCGATTCGACCCGCACCCCCTGCTCCTCGCGGTGCAGGGCCTCGATCACCTCCGCGTCCATGTTGTCCAGGCAGCGGCAGCCGGTGTAGAGGCCGCCGATATCCTTGACGTGATCGGTGGTATAGTCCTCGGCCATCAGCCCCACCGCCTTGGCCTTCATCCGCAGGTTGACGTCCTTGGTCACCAGGATGTATCGGCGCGAGCAGTCCGCCTTGGCCAGGTGGTAGCCGAGGTTGAGGATCTGGTGGTCCGGCTTGGCCGCGTTGGGGAAATGGAGGCGCAGGTCCTCGTGCAGCCCCTGTTCGAGCTTGATCGAGATCCTGCCCTTGTCCGGCCCGATCGGCACCCCGCCGTTGAGTAGTTTGCCCGCGCTCAGGCTATCCAGGGCCCGGACGAATTCGCGGGCATGGTAATTGAGCGTCTGGTTGCCTTTCTTGAACTGGTCGAGCTCCTCGAGCACGGTGATGGGAATGACGATGTCGTGTTCCTGGAAGTGGTTGATGCAGGCCGAATCATGCAGGATGACATTGGTGTCCAGGATGAAGGTCTTGGCGGAGCTGCTGCTCATGGTCGATTCGTTCCGAAGGTTCGGGTGCAGGGAGAGGAAAGGGGAAACGGTGCAGGCAGCGCAGGGGTTGGCCCCATTCCGGCTCGACAAACAGGCACAGGCCGTCGAGCACCAGGGACTCGCCGAGGAGCGGGCCGAAGGTCTCGACCAGGGCGCCATAGACCCGTTCTTTGACTTTGCCCTCGGCCATGCGGCCGGTCAGGGTGAAATGAAAGCGGTACTGTTCAAAGACATAGGGATAGCCCCAGATTTCCAGGTTTTTCTTTTCCTGGCCGTTGAGCTGGACCGCCTTGCGCCGGGCCAATTCGCTCGGGGTCGGGGGGGCGCGAAACCGGTCGAAGGCACGGGTGCACAGCGAGGCCAGCCCTTGCAGGCGCGCGGAGTGGCGGGAGGGCCGCAGGCAAAAAAAGCGATCCAGTTGGGAAATGGCCAGGACCGGCAGGGGCAGTGGCTGCTGCCGGGCGGAGAAATCGGCCAGGGCGGTCCGCAGGTCGGCCTCGGTCAGGTGGTCCTTGAGACGAAACGGCGGCACCAGGGTGGCATGAAAGCCGTAACGGGCCGGGGTTCGAGTGAACTCGGCCAGACTGCCGGGTTCGAGGCCGCGAAAGCAGGGTTGCAGCAGGGCGTGGCCGCTGATGGCGTCCCGGCCGAGCCACCGGCTTCCCTGCTGCCAAAGGAGGGAGGCCGGGGGAGGGGCGAAATAGATGGCGTAGCGCATAACCAATCGGTGTTCTCGGGCTATATCCGGGGAGGGCGATCGATGGCGATCTCCATCGATCCGGCTTCCACTCTACCCACCGGTTGTTCGCCGCCAGTTACAAAACGGTTACGATTGCATGAGGCAAGGGGGCGTTGCTGTGATCGAATCGTAACCACCGGCTAACCCGGCCATAACAACGGACGGGTACAAACGGACATATCCCGGCCGCACGACGATTTTCACCCCGCAGCGGCCCAATCATTAAGGGAGTGTCCATGTCCAAACTGCTGTGTGTGATCGTCGACGGCCTGAGCGCCGAAACCCTGGCTTGTGCCCATGTCCCCTGTTTCGATGCCCTGGCCCGCGAAGGCGTCCTCTCCCTCCACCTCCGGCCGGTCCGGCCCTGCCTGACCCTGCCCACCCTTGTCAGCCTCCTGACCTCGCTGCCCCCGGAAGAGCACGGCGTGCTCGGCAATTCCGGTGCCGGGCGGGTCTCGCCCCACGCGGTGTCCCTTTTTTCCCTGCTCCGCTACCGCCACCACACCGCTGCCGCCTTCTATTCCAACGACCGGCTGCGCCTGCTCTTTCCGCCGGGCTGCCTCCAGACCGGGCTGCTGATCAATTCCCAATCGATCCGCAACGTCGACCGCGAACTGGCGGAACAGGCGGCCCGCCACCTGCAACGGGAAAAACCGGACTGCTGCCTGCTCTATCTCGAAGGGGCCGACATCGCCTCCACCCACTTCGGTCTCGGTTCGGAGGCCTATCTGGAAAGCGTCGAACAGGCCGACCGGGCCCTGGGCCTGATAGCGGAGCACCTGACCGTGGCCGGCCTGCACCGGGATTATGTGATCATGGTGCTGGGATGCGGCGGGGCCACCCGGCCGCCGGTCGAGGCGGCGGCGTCCTGCCTGCCCCTGCTCCTGTCCGGACCCGGCCTGCGCAAGGGACACCATCTCGATCGCCCCCTGTCGTTCTTGGACCTGGCCCCGACCATGGCCGCCATTCTCGGTCTGGCCCCGCATCCCGACTGGCAGGGCCGGGTGCTGGCCGAGACCTTCCACCACCCCTCGCCGGAGCTGCGACCCCTGGTCCGCAAGAAAAACGGGCGGATGGAGGCAGCGAGGAGCACCGGCCGGAAGCGGGACACCGGCCAGGACGCGATCCTCACCAAACACTGATCCGGTGCTCATCAAACCGCAACATGGCCCTGTTAGAGAACGGCCATCGAAACTGCGGCACCCTTGCCCCCACCCGGGGAGCGGGCATGCCGGTCGGCAACCACTCTCCCGGAGATGACCAACCATGATCAGCCTGATGACGCTGGACGCTACCCAAGCCGGACTCTCGGCCGACAGCCAGCGCGCCCGTATTGAACCGCTCCGCCAGGACGCGATCGACCTCCTCTGCTGCCAGGCAATGACCCACTCCCGGGACGGCCGTGTGCACCTCGGCCGCCTGTTGTCCTCGACCCTGGGCCTGACCTGTAGCTGCTTTGCCGCCGGTCGCCACCAGCCCGGACCTTGGCCGGACGGCAGCGCGGCGGCCAAGGGGTTGGCCACCTTCACCGCCAGCGGGGTGTGGGTGCTCAACAGCGGCAGCTTCACGGTCGGGGAAGACGACGAGGAAGAGCTGGTCCAATTCGCCCTGATCCGCAAGCACGGGGTCTCGGTGCTGGTCCTCAACCTCCACCTGGCCGCCTCGACCCAGACGCAGGTCCGGCAACTGCGCGACCTCCTCGTCCACCCCCTGCTCCGGGAACCCTACGGCGCGGTGGCCCTCTGCGCCGACCGGGAGGCCCGGCTCTCCGGCAAACAGTGGCAGGGGATCGGCGCCCGCTCCCTCTACAGCCCGCACCGCACCCCGCCCGCCACCAACGGCGGCGGACTGCTCTGCCTCCTGACCACCAAGAACGCGCCGGTCTCGCTGGTTGCCGTCCGACAACCCGACCCGGCCTTTCCCGGCCTGGCCATGACCTTCGAGATCCATCGTGCCGTTTCCGACAAGCCCAGCCGGCTCGCCTTTCCCCTGTCGTTTCGCGAGCAGTGGCTGGGTTACAAGGAACACCGGGCCTTTGCCTGATTGCCTGCGCCGCTCCCTCACCTCAACCGGAGAAACCCATGTTCACCGTCGATGCCCTCCTCAGCCAATACTACCCCCGCCTGGCCGGCCGGCCGCTGGTGACGCCACCGCTCCGCTCGGCGCTCCGCTGCCTGCTCCGGGAAGACCGGTTCCACCGCTTTGCCGAGCAGTATCCCCATCTCCGGGGCATGGATTTCGTCGAGCAGGTCCTGGAGACCCTGCACTGCACCTACACCGTGTCCGACCGCGACCGGGAGAATATCCCGGTGAGCGGCCGGGTGGTGATCGTCGCCAACCACCCCATCGGCTCCCTGGACGGCCTGGCCCTGCTCAAACTGGTCCATGAATGCCGCGCCGACGTCCGCATCGTCGCCAACGACCTGTTGGAGACCATCACGCCCCTCCGCCCCTGTCTGCTTTCGGTCAAGGTGATGACCGGACTCACCCTCAAGGAGCAGATCACCCGCATCGACCGGGCCCTGCAAAACGAGGAGGCGGTCATCTTCTTCCCGGCGGGCGAGGTGTCGCGCCTCTCGCCCAAGGGCATCCAGGACGGCCCCTGGCACAAGGGCTTCCTGCGCCTGGCGGCCCGCGCCAAGGCCCCGATCCTGCCCATCCATGTCCAGGGCCGCAATTCGCTCTCCTTTTACGCCACCTCGCTTTTGGCCAAACCGCTCTCCACCCTGATGCTGATCGGCGAGATGTTCCACCCGCGTCGCCAGCCGCTCAAGCTGACCATCGGCGGCCTGATTCCGTACGGTGCCTACGACGGTCTCAAGATCCGGGAAAAGGACAAGGTCGATCTGCTGCGCAAGCACCTCTACCGCATCGGCGCCGGCAAAAAGGGGATCCTGCCCACCGAGACGGCCATCGCCCGGCCGGAGCGGCGGATCGTGCTCAAGAAGCAGGTGCAGGCAGGGGAACTCTTGGGGCGGACCCCGGACGGCAAGGCCATCTCCCTGTTCACGGGTGACGAGGACTCGCCGGTGCTGCGGGAGATCGCCCGGCTGCGGGAGATCACCTTCCGCGCCGTGGGCGAGGGTTCGGGCAAGCGGCGGGACCTGGATACCTTCGACCGCTATTACCGCCACCTGGTGCTGTGGTCCGAGGAGGATTTGGAGATTGTCGGCGCCTATCGCTTGGCCGACGCGGCGGCGGTGGTCCGGGAGCGGGGTTGCGAAGGGCTGTACAGCCACAGCCTCTTTCAGTTCGACCAGGCCCGGTTTCCCTACCTCGACCAGGGGCTGGAACTGGGCCGCAGTTTCGTTCAGCAACGCTACTGGGGCAAGCGCAGCCTCGATTATCTCTGGTACGGCATCGGCGCCTTTCTCCGTCGCAACCCGCACTACCGCTACCTGTTCGGGCCGGTATCCATCAGCAACGCCCTGCCGCAGATGGCCAAGGAGCTGCTCATCTATTTCTACAAGCTCTATTTCAGCGACGCTGGCCGCCAGCCCTGCTCGCGCAACCCCTTCCGCTTCTCCCTGCCGGTCACCGACCTGGCCCGTTCCTTCCGGGGCGACAACTACCAGCAGGACCTGGTCCACCTCAAGTCGCTCCTGGCGGCCATGGGCACCTCGATCCCCACCCTGTACAAGCAATACACCGAGCTCTGTTCGCCCGGCGGGGTGAGCTTTCTCGACTTCAATGTCGACCGCGATTTCGGCGACTGCGTCGACGGCCTGGTGGTGGTGGATACCGCCCGGTTGAAACCCAACAAGCGCAAGCGCTACATCGAGGATTCGGTGCTGGCGGCGGGGTGAGGGGGATTGTTTTGCCCGAGCGGGTGCGACAATTCGGGATATATATCGCGGGCATGGCCCGCTCCTACGGCCCCAGGGTTGTGCATGCGGCGTAGGAGCGGGCCATGCCCGCGAACAAGATTACGATGGTTCCCACGCTCCAGCGTGGGAACCGATCAGAGATGCTCCGGCGTCTCGTCATCCGGACGCGGGAGCGTCCCAGGCTTGCGTTCCAACGCTGGAGCGTTGGAACGATCAAACCGCAAAGAGGGCGGGATGGGGCAAGATGTTCGTCCCGCCGGGGCACTCTTTTTATCGATAAGAAAAATCCGGGGACGCTAGAGGGACGCCCTTGCCGCTGAGCCGGGCGGCGGGGTGCGGAACCGGGAAAAGGGGCAAACTGTCTGAGCGCAGCGAGTTTTCGCCCCGCCGGTTCCGCACCCCGGCGACCGGGGTCGTCTCAGCGGCCGGGCTGCCCTTTCTTTAGTGGTGTGGCGCAGACCACACGACGGGTTCTTTTCTTTGGGCACGCAAAGAAAAGAACGCCCCTCCCGGCAGGGAGACTATGGTTGGTTGGCAAGCAAAGGACGTTTGCCCATCGGCTTCAAGCCTCAAGATATTTTGCGTCACGGAATTCTGCTGGGACTACACATGCAAGTTCGCCATCAATGTCAATGCCGTATTTCACTGCAAGGTGCACGACGTGCATCCCAATGATTGCGCGAAAACGACCAAGCTGTGTCATAAAGGAAAATGGTCCATTCCATCTGCGGCCGTCTCCTCTTGTGCTATCAAGATATTCCCGGCAAGCAGCGCGCATCGCTTTAAAAGAAGCGACAGCCTCTGAGTTTTCAGAGAGACGTTTCAGAGCTGCAGTGAGTTCGTTTCTGATTGCTAACACGGATTCCGCCACTTCGTGATCAATCTCGTGAGCGTAGTCATTGTACAATGCTCGACGGTCCTCAAAAAATATGAACGTTTCTCGGACGATTTCCCGCTCTGACTCGGGTGGATTCCATTGAATACCAAAGACCGGAATCGAAATGCCAGTGATTCGTTTTGCAATCTCTTTGAAAGCTATCTTCTTTGTTTTAGACATTACTGATCCCTCGCCAGGAAAAACGGGGTAGGAAAAACGGGGTCAGGCCACGTTTTCCTCACGGTCCGGTTTATTGATTGGTAACCGAATCAGGCCGCATTGAGCATGAAATCGACATGCACCGCATCAAAAGGAAAGACGATACGACCATCGTCCGTCTTGTGGAGTAAGCCTGTATTCAACAGCGCATGCACGTCGCCATGCACGGCTTTTACGTCCCGTCCTGTCCGGCGTGCCGCCTCACGAATGGTCATCGGTCCGGCACCGGTCATGATTTTCAACAATTCCCAACGTTTGCCCGAGAGCGTTTTAAAAAGGAGCGCTGGCGACTCGAAGCTGATGAACTCTCCTTGCGGTTCGCCCTCAAATGCACGCAAAAACCGCTCGTTGATTTGCTCACGGGAAGCGATTTCTAATGTGACGGTTCGCATTTCAGATCTCCCAATTATCCACGTCGTTCCAGAAATCGTGTAACAATGCCTGCGGAGTGGTGAAAATGTAGGGGAGTTCGTGCCCGCCCACGTGTTTGTGGTCTCCTTTGCCGGCTTCGTTATCGTAGCGAAGCACGCAAGAGTCATTCACAACCAGTGCAAGCCGATACTTGAATTCATGGATACTTCCTGCAATTGGTGACGGCACCTGCCATATCACCATTTCAACGAAGGCATTTTCGGCAATGGGTCGACGTTGGTTGAGCAATATTTGCGCCTTCATGTTGGTGAAGATAACAACAGTGGGAGAGTGTTGTCAAGAACGACAACAATCAGCTATCGGCAAAACGTGGTCTTTCCCATTTTCCCGCTCGCTCCTCGTCACCCCGATGAAGGCCGGGGCCCAGAACTATTCGCATCACACGGAACCCCGTGCTGGATTCCGGCCTGCGCCGGAATGACGGAATAAAACCGGAGTAGCTTTGATCAAAATCTCTTCGGTCAGCCTTTCTTTCCCGCTCTCTTCTTCCCCAGCGCCCGGTCGCCGGCGGCCAGCCGTCGTTCCGCCCGCTCGATCAGGCGGCGATGGATGCAGACCGCGCCTTCCCTCCCCTTGGCAGGACGCTGGCGGTATGTGCCGTCCGGTTGCATTGCCCAGGCGTTGCGCCGGTTTTTCAACTGGAGATCGAGCAGTTGCCGCAACTGCCGACGCGCCTTGGCCGATTCCACCGGCACGCAGACCTCGACCCGGCTCTCCAGGTTGCGCTGCATCAGGTCGGCCGAGCCGATGTAGTATTCCTCGTCGCCGTTGTTGCGGAAATAGAACACCCGGGTGTGCTCCAGGAAGCGGCCGACCAGGGAGACCACCCGGATGTTGTCCGACAGGCCGGGGAGGCCGGGCCGCAGGCGGCAGGTGTCGCGGATGAGCAGGTCGACCCGGACTCCGGCCTGCGAGGCCCGGTAGAGGGCGGCGACGATCTCCCGATCCTCCAGGCCGTTGGCCTTCAACTGGATGAGGCCGGGCGCATCGGCGCGGTGGCCCCGGATCTCGCGCTCGATCTTCTGCAAGAGCGCCTTCTTCAGCAGCCGGGGCGAGCACAGCAGCTTGCGGTAGCGGCGCATCGGAGTGAAACCGGTGGTCAGGTAGTTGAACAGCTCGGTCAGGTCGGCGCCGATGTCCGGGTCGCAGGTCAACAGGCCGAGGTCGCAGTACATCCGGGCCGTGCCCGCGTGGTAGTTGCCGGTGCCGATGTGGGCGTAGCGCCGCAGGCCGTCGTAGTCCTTGCGCACCACGAAGATCACCTTGCAGTGGGTTTTGAGCCCGACCACCCCGTAGGTGACGTGGATGCCCGCCTCCTCCAGGAAGCCGGCCCAGCGGATGTTGGCCTGCTCGTCGAAGCGGGCCTTGAGCTCCAGCACCACCGCCACCTGCTTGCCGTTGCGGGCGGCATCGATCAGGTATTCGATCACCCGCGACTGGCCGGCGGTGCGGTAGAGGGTCATCTTGATCGCCCGGACCTTGGGATCGATGCTGGCCTCGCGCAGCAAGCGCTCCACCGAGGTGTCGAAGGATTCGTAGGGATGCTGCAAGAGGATCGATCCGTGCTTGCGGATGACGTGGAAGATGTTGGGATCGTCGTCGCCCAGCTCGGGGTTGTTCAGGGGCTTGTGCGGCGGGTAGCGCAGTTCCGGCCGGTCGATCCGGGCGATCTCGAACAGGTCGCGCTTGCCGACGATGCCATCGATCGCGAAGACGTCGCGCTCCTCGTCCACCCCCAGTTCGGCGGCCAGCAGGCCCCGGTGCATCTCCTCCATGCCCCAGCCCACCTCCAGCCGGACGATCTCGGCGAATTTGCGTTCGCGCAGGGCCGACTCGATCATCTGCAAGAGGTCGTTGGCCTGCTCCTGGTTGGGTTCGGTGATGGCGTTGCGGGTAACCCGGAAGGTCTCGCAGGTCTCGACCACCATCCCCGGAAACAGGAATTCCAGGTTGTTGCCGATCAGGTCCTCCAGGGTGATCCAGTGGCCCATGTCGCCGAAGGCCAGGAAACGGGGCATGTCCTCGCTCACCGGCACCTTGATCCGGTTGAGGTAGCGGTGCTCGCTGTCCGGATAGCGGACCCCGACCAGGAGGTTGATCGACAGGTTGGAGATGAAGGGGAAGGGGTGGGCCGGGTCCATGCCCTGGGGGGTGAGCAGGGGGTAAACCTGGTCGAGGAAGAGGCGCTCGGCGAGTGATTTTTCCGCCAGGCTGAGGTCGGCATAGGGCACGATCCGGATTTTCCGCCGGGCCAGGAGCCGTTTCAGCTCCAGCTCCAGCTCTTCCTGTTCGCGGAGCAGGTCGCGCACCACCAGGGTGCAGGCGTCGATCTGTTCCTGGGGCAGGCGGCCGTCCACCGACAGCTCCCGCACGCCGGCCCCGACCTGCTGCTTGAGGCCGCCGATCCGCTTCATGAAGAATTCGTCGAGATTGGCGCCGACCACCGCCAGGAAAAAGACCCGCTCCAACAGCGGCACCCGGTCGTCCTGGCCCTCGTGGAGCACCCGCCGGTTGAAGGCCAGCCAGGTCAGCTCGCGGTTGAGATACCACTGGGGGTCGCCGAGGTCGAACACCGGGGGCGGGGGGGCGGGCGGGGGAGGGAGCGAGGGGTCCATGATCTGCCGGGCATCCTTTGTTGAGGAAAAAGCGTACCCTATCGGACCATTGTTTGGATTGGGTTAAATTTTGGTTAGCCGCCGGTCAACATCCGCCGTGGTCATCCCGAACGTGGGCGAGGAACGAAATCGAGGGGGTGTCTCCCCCGGTCCCGGTCCGTCCGGATCCTTCCGATATTTCTTCATCAAATCCGAAAGATATCCAGACAGCCTTCTCACGGTTCGCTGACCCGGTTCTAACAGAACCATGGTCTGTATTGGACCAGGAAACAAGAATCGATCTCAAGGGGACGGTGCTCTGCAACCGCCGCCACGAGAGGAACGGAGCAGTGAACAAGGGAGGAGGCGATGCCAAGAAATATGCTCAAGAAATTCTATTGGGCGCTGTGGGCGGCCGGTCTGCTGATGCAGGCCGCCGCGCCGGTTCGGGAAGCGCGGGCAGGGGAGGACACCGACCCGCGCCGACAGGCCAGCCGCCCGGTGCGCTGGCAAGACGGAGAGCACACCGGCACGACCATGCCCGTGAAGCTGCTGGCGATCAACGATTTCCACAGCCAGATCACCGCCGGTCAGGAGGTGGACGGCCGTCCGGTGGGTTCGGCGCCGGTGCTGGCCGCCTACCTCAAGGCCGCCCAGGCAGGGGCCCGGGGCACGAGCTTCATCCTCCATGCCGGCGACCATGTCGGCGCCTCCCAGCCGCAATCGTCGCTGTTGCAGGACGAGCCGGGGATCATGTTCTTCAACATGCTGGGCAACGAGCACTGCCGGACCGGCGGGCAGTACGGCCCGGAGTGCAACTTGGTCGGCATTCCCGGCAACCATGAACTGGACGAGGGGCTGGACGAGTTGCTTCGCCTCCTCCACGGCGGCACCCATCGCCAGGGGCCCTTCCTGCAGCAGCCCTATCAGGGCGCCGCCTTTCCCACCATCTGCGCCAACCTAGTCCGGACCGCGACTGGCGAGCCGCTGCTGCCGCCCTATGTGGTCCGCACCATCGACGGGATCAAGGTCGGCTTCATCGGCGCGGTCCTCCAGCGGGCCTCCACCTTCCTATCGCCGGAGAGCCTGGCCGGGCTCCAGGTGCTGGACGAGGCGACAACCGTCAACCGCTACGCCCGCCAGCTCCAGGCCGAGGGCGTGCGCACCCTGGTGGCGGTCATCCACCAGGGCGGCTACCAGGGAGCGGCCGGCGACGCCATGGTCAGCACCCTGGTCGGCGACCTCGCCCCTGTCGTCGAGCGGCTGGATGGCGAGATCGATGTGGTGATCAGCGGCCACACCCACACCTGGCACAACCTCCTGGTCAACAATGCCGGCGGCCGGCCGATGCTGGTGGTCCAGGCCTGGCCCAAGGGCACCGGCTTTGCCGACATCGACCTGGAGATCGACCGGACCAGCGGCGATGTGGTGGCCATGTCGTCGGCCATCGTCACCACCTGGGCCGACAGCGGGCCGGGGCTGCGGCCGGACCTCCAGGTGGCCGCGCTGGCCAGCCGGGTGGACGAGATGGGCAATGCCATCGCCGCCCAGGTGATCGCCCGCGCCGCCAAGCCGATCACCCGCGCCAGCAACGCGGCCGGGGAATCGGCCCTGGGCGACCTGGTGGCCGATGCCCAGCGCCAGATCATGTCCACCGACTTCGCCTTCATGCATCCCGAGGGTATCGAGGCCGACATTCCGCCGGGCGTTCTCACCAAAGGGGATCACTTCACCATCCAGCCCGCCAACCTCAACCTGATCAAACTGGAGATGAGCGGCCAGCAGATCTTTGAGCTGCTCAACCAGCAGTGGAACGGCCACGACGATCGGGGCCGGTTTCTCCAGGTCTCCGGCCTGACCTACACTTGGGATGCCGGGCGGCCGGCCGGCGAGCGGGTCGTCAGCGTGCTGCAAAACGGCGTGCCGCTCAACCGGGATGCTATCTACACCGTGGCGGTGAACGAGTACCTGGCGGGCGGCGGCGACAATTTCACCGCCCTGACCAAGGGGGCCAACCCGGTGGTCGGCCCCTTCATCGCCGAGGCCCTGATTGAGTACGTCCAGACCCTTGCCCGCCCGCTCGATACCGACATCGAGGGACGGATCAGCCGGTTGAATTAGGGGCAGGGGGGGCCGGCACCATAAAAAAGGCAGGGCCGTTGAGCCCTGCCTTTCCTTGTCGGGTATCGGTCACCAGGTTCTTCTGATTGAATTCATGCCCCGATCACCGAGATGGCGTTGCGGCAACTGCTCCGCTCGGCCACGGAGAGTTCCTCGAGTGTCGTGGGCATCTTCCGCGTCGTATCAAGGGTGCAGATCACCTCGTTGCATTCGTCCAAGGAACAGACGCTATCGAGAGTGCAAATATATTCCATCCCGGCACTGTCCTTCACCATCACTGAACATCCGCTTCCATATGTGTTCATGGCTGTCACCTCGTTTCACTGATAAAATTAAAGGGTTGCCCTTTTGATGGTCTCGCAAGAAGTCGACTTTGTCATTTCGAGGAGCACGGCGACGAGAAATCTCGTCATCATTCCAGAGAGTTCTCCCTGCGGTCGAAATGACAACGCAAAGGTTTTCCTCCTGTTTGCGAAACAATCCCTTTGGCATATAGAATAAATCCGATAGAGGTGGTGTCAAATCGGCAGGCTGATTGCCGGATCGGGAGCTCGAACCGGTGGCGATTGACAAAAGACCCATGATGTTTATTTTTAAGGCATGAGGACACGGTTTGTCCTCTGTCGAAGGCTCGCCGCCGGGTAGTTCGCCCGGAGTAAAACGGCGGGCCTTTCTTTTTGCCCTTCCCCCCAGTCGCCTCGCAACCGTATGGCGGAGATCCGCCTTCGTCTCGTCGATCCGCCCATTCTTGCGGCATAATAGGCTGCACCCTGCCACTGTTACCCAGGGCATTGGATATAAAACATCATCATTTTCTATAATAAATACCAGTATTGTGGTTTTTCTCCATTGCGGGTCTTGTATACCCATCTATGCAGACGACACCCGGAGCTATCGTCCAGGGGGTGTGTGACATAACTGGATGAATTAATAAAAAAAACTGATGGCTCCATCGATCCGGATGGCCGGGGACGAAGAGTCAACAAGGTTGGTTGTTGTTTGAAGGTATCGAGAACAGGGTGATACCATGCACCATCTCCCCGTCGGTCTTCTGTCGTGGTTCTTTATTGTCCTGGTTGCCGGGCAGGTTGCGGCCTCGGACGAGCGGGCATCCTCCGATTCCCTCGAAGAACTGATGAATACCGAGGTGACGACGGTCATTGGCGCCAGCAAGTATCAGCAGGATTTGACCGCGGCGCCGGCCTCGGTCTCCATCGTCACCGCCGACGACATCCGCAAGGGGGGCTACCGCACCCTGGCTGAGATTTTGAACTCCGTACGCGGTTTTTTCGTCACCTACGACCGCAATTACCACTACGTCGGGTTGCGCGGCTTCAGTCCCCTCGGGGATTATGGTACCCGACTGCTGCTCCTCATCGATGGGCACCGTCTCAACGATGCCGTCTATGAACAATCCTCCGTCGGCGGCGATTTCCCTGTCGATATCGATTTGATCGACAGGATCGAAATCATCCGTGGGCCCGGCTCCTCCCTCTACGGCTCCAACGCCTTTTTGGGAGTCGTCAACGTGCTGACCCGCAAGGGCAAGGATCTTAACGGGGGCGAAGTCTCGCTTTCCGGCGGCAGCTTCGATACCTGGACCGAACGGGCCACCGGCGGCGGCAAAATAGGAGGAGGCGATCTGTTGTTCTCGCTCTCCAACCGGGAGAGCGCCGGTCGACAAAACCTGTCGTTTCCGGAATATGCCGCGACCAACAACGGCATCGCCCATGACCTCGACGGCGAACGATCCTGGGATTTTTTGACCAAGTTGGCCTGGCAGGATCTTTCCCTGCTGATGCTGCACCAAAACAGGGACAAGGCCGTCCCCACCGCCTCCTTCGCTTCCATTTTCAACGATCCCGATGAAATGACGAGCGATATCCACACGCTGCTGGGTCTCAACTACAACCCGCATACCGCCTTTGCCGATCTCAACGTCCGCCTGACCTACAATCGCTACGAGTATCAAGGCGACTTTCCCCTGGATTACGACGGCGTGCGCACCCTGAACCGGGACCTGACGGTGGCGGAGTGGCTGGGCAGCGACCTGTACGCCACCAAATTGTTCGGCGACCATCTGGTGACCATCGGCATGGAAGATCGCTGGCAGTTTACCGAAAAGCAGCGGAACGAGGATGTGGGCCCCATCCCCGCGATGGTGCTGGATGACAGCCGCAGCAGGATGGTCCAGGGGTATTACGTGCAGGACGAGGACCACCTCCTGAAGAATCTGATTTTGAACGCCGGTCTGCGTTATGACCGCTATGACGATTTCGGCGACACGATCAATCCCAGGGTGGCCCTGATCTGGAAACCGCGGGAGAGTACCGTGCTCCGCTGGTCGTACGGCGAGGCCTTTCGCGCGCCCAACGCGTACGAACAGTACTATGGCGACAATGTCGGTTTCAAAGGGAACCTGGATCTGCAACCGGAAAAGATCCGCACCCTGGAACTGGGTTGGGAACAGTTCATCGGCCACAATCTCAAAACCACCGCCATCTTCTTCTCCTCCCGCATCGAGGATCAGATCGAGCAGGTCGTCGACCCTGCCGACGGCCTGCTGGTCTTTAGGAATCAGGGCACGTTCGAGTCCGAGGGGGTTGAACTGGAGCTTGAGGGAAAATGGGAGAGCGGTATCAGCGGACGAGCCAGTTACTGTTTTCAGGAAAGCAAAAAGCCGGGAGGCCAGATCCTGACCAATTCTCCCGAGCATCTGGCCAAGGGTTCGCTGACCGTGCTGCTGCCCCTGAAAAAAAGTTTCGTCACCCTTGAGGCGCTTTATGGCGGTTCCCGTCTGAATGCGGCCGGTGACAAGATAGGCGACAGCTACCTTGTCAACCTGACCCTGCTGAGCCGGAACCTGCTGGAGGGCCTGGATCTGTCGGCATCGATCTACAATCTGTTCGACTCCCGTTATGCCATGCCCGCCGGGTCCGAGCAGATCAACAGCCTTTCTGAGACCTTGCGGAGCATAGAGCAGGATGGCATCACCTTTCGCCTCAAAGCTACCTACAGGTTCTGATCGTGCTCCGGCGATTTCTTGCCATGGTGTTGCTGAGCATGCTGCCGGCAACCTGTTGCTCTGGCCAGGAGGAGGAGATGCCGCAAGAGTATGTGGTGAAGGCCAAGTATCTGATCAATATACCGCTTTTCTCCGAGGTGTCGTCTCCGGTGGCTGGAACAGCCTATCCCATTTGCCTGATGGGCGACACGTTCCTGGAAAGGGCGCTGCTCTCGTTTAAGGGGAAAACGATCAAGAATCTCCCCCTGGAGATTCGCAGGGTGGAGGATATCGGTCAGGCGGAAGGCTGCCGGATGTTGTTTGTCGCCTCGTCCGAGCGCCACCGCCTGCAATCGTTGCTGCCGGAGGCCCATAACCAGAGGATCCTGACCATCAGCGACATGCCTGGATTCACCCGTCTGGGCGGCGTGATCAGCCTGGAGACCGTCAACGACCGGGTCGTCTTCAACCTGAATCTGGCCGCTGCCGAAAGGGCCTCCATTACCTTCAGCTCGCACCTGATCAAACTAGCCCACGATATCGTCAAGTGATCCCATGAAACTCATGAAGCGAGTCATCCTGAGAGCCCGCAGTTTCCGCGCCAAGCAGCGATTGGTGATCATGCTGGCCTGCTGCATTGTGCTGGTGATGACCATTTCCTGCTTTCTTGTGCACAGCGTCTTTTCCTTCCACCAGGAGGGGCACGAGCGGCTGGGCGCGCTGGGGGACATCATCGGCGCCGATATTGGGGCGGCACTGGCGTTCAATGACTATCAGGCCATCGGCAAATCGCTGGCGGCCCTGAAAGCGGATCCCTCGATCAAGCAGCTCTTCGTCCTGAATGAGACCGACCAGGTGAGCGCCTACTACAATCAGCATACGGAGACGATTCCGGCCGACCTCATGCAGCAACGATTGCGGACCCTGCAAGCTGAAGCCAGGCCCCATATCTTCAAGCTGAACCCAGCGGTGACCAGGCCGATCGTCTGGGATGGTACCCGCCTGGGCACCATCCTCCTCGAGCAGGACGAAAGCGTCATTACCAATAAAATAGCCGTCGCTTCCGGCATCGGTCTTTTTACCTTTATTGTTGCCCTCGTGGTCAGCTTCCTGCTGGCCAACCGTTTTCAGCGGGTTGTCACGGAACCGGTGACCTCCTTGGCCACGACCATGCTGGAGGTGAGTTCCTCCAAGAACTTTGCCAAGCGGGTGGCCAACAGCGGCACCGAGGAGTTGGACCGGTTGGTAGAGCGCTTCAATGAGATGCTGTCGGAGATTGAAATAAGAGACGCGGACCTCCTGACCCGTCAGGGCCAGCTGTATCAGATGGCGAATTTCGATATCCTGACCGGTCTGCCGAATCGGGCCCTTTTCAAGGATCGACTCGAACAAGCGCTGCTTCGGGCCGCGAGAACCGGGGAGCGTCTGGCGGTACTGTTTATTGATCTTGATGATTTCAAGCACATTAACGATACCCATGGCCACCGGGTCGGCGACAGGCTCCTGTTGGAGACCGCCACCCGATTGAAAGCCGGCATCCGGGGCGAGGACACCCTGGCACGCCTTGGGGGCGACGAGTTCACCCTCTTTCTTCAGAACATCAAGACGGTGGCGGATGCCCAGGTGGTGGCCCATAAGCATATCGAAAACCTGTTTCACCCTTACCAGATCGACGACAAACGTCTCTTTGTCTCCGCCAGCATTGGAATCGCGCTTTTTCCCGAACACGGCACCACGGTGGATACCCTGCTCAAGAATGCCGATTCCGCCATGTACCTGGCCAAAGGAAGGGGGAAAAACCAGGCGGAGCTGTTTACCGACGCCTTGCATGTGCAACTCTCGGAGCGATTGGGGCTCAGGAACGATCTGCATAACGCGCTGGAACAAAACGAGTTTGAGCTTTACTTCCAGCCCAGGGTCAATCTGGTCAACAATACCTGGGCTGGTGCCGAGGCCTTGATCCGCTGGCGCCACCCGGATCTGGGGTTGGTTGCTCCCAATAAATTCATCCCGCTGGCCGAGCAAACCGGCCTGATCCTGCCCATGGGCGAATGGGTGCTCCGTGAGGCCTGCCGGCAACTGCAACAGTGGCATGGCCAGGGTTTTCCTTTGCCCCGGATCTCGGTCAACGTCTCCCCGCTCCAGTTGCAGCGACAGGATCTGGTCGGCATTATCAAGGAGGCCCTGGACGCGCACCATCTCAGCCCTCAGGCGCTTGAGCTGGAAATCGTGGAAAGCGCCCTGATGGACAACGTGGGGCGATCGTTTGGTATTCTCAAGGATTTGCAGGCGCTGGGCGTGAAAATTAGTATCGATGATTTTGGTACCGGATACTCTTCCTTCAGTTATCTGCGGACCCTGCCGATCGACATCCTGAAAATAGACCGTTCGTTCCTGCTCAACGCCCATGTGGTCAACGAGGATCTCCAAATCCTGAAGGCCATCATCGAGATGTTCCAGGGCCTCGGTTTTGAGGTGGTTGCCGAAGGGGTCGAATGCGCCGAACAGGAACAGCTCCTGAAAAAATATAACTGCCGTGAAGCCCAGGGCTATTATTTCGCCCGTCCCATGCCGGCGGATGCGATCCTGCAACGCTTTACAACCACGCAAATGCGCATCGAGAAGATGCAATGGCCATCTTTCGACAGCGCCACACTCGACCCCCTCCGGTCTCCCCCCGGATTCGCCAGCCGTTGCGGCCAAGGACCCCATCTGCCCTATTAGACGCCCGGGCGGCAATGGCCGGCGCCGCTGCCCATGCACCTCCATGGGGGCTACGGCAGGAGGCGGGATATGTTCAGGCTTGGTCGCAAGATACCGGCCTGCTTCGGATACCGAATGCGCAGAGAAAAAACAGGCCCCGCCCGCGCCAACGCTCGTTCCGGCGGGGGGCGGTTTGGCAGGGGAGACTTGTGGTTGGGGGCGCGGGGCAGGCACGGGGCATTTTGTCCCAATTGCGGCTTTGGCCGTATCCTTTTGACATGGCTACATAGCCTTTTAATATCACTCGGATAATTTGTCTTGTCCGTCCCGGTCTTCTCTTCCCGCCTTTGTTCGTTGGCGCCGCTGCATTTTTCTCCCCCTTGCCCGATCTGTTGCCCCTGTTTCCGCGCACCGGGACTTTTCTTCCCAAGCCCTATTCCCGGGTGGGTCACTCTGGGGCACCGTCTTTTCCGGCTTGTCGTTTTTGGTCGGTTCGAGGAAGTTTTCCGGCCAAGGGTGTGGCTCGTAATTCTTTGAAAATAGATCGTTTTTCATGGCACGCCCTTTGCTTTGGGGAGAGTGCGCATATTTGGATCCAAACGAGTCAAGACAACTACAGCAACCCGCAATCAAAGGAAGGTGTCATTATGGCAGTTCGTGAACAAGTCTACGGTTATTTCATTCCCAGCGTCACCCTGATCGGCATCGGTGCCGCCAAGCAGATCCCGGAGAAGATCAAGGCCCTGGGCGGCTCCAAACCCCTGATCGTCACCGACAAGGGCATCACCGGCGCCGGCATCACCAAGCAGATCACCGACCTGCTGGCAGCCGCCGGCATGGCCTATGTCGTGTACGACGAGACCATTCCCAACCCTACCGACAAGAACGTCCACGACGGCGTCGACGTCTACCGCAAGGAAAAATGCGATTCCCTGATCACCCTGGGCGGCGGTTCCTCCCATGACTGCGGCAAGGGCGTTGGCCTGGTCATCGCCAACGGCGGCAAGATCCACGATTACGAGGGCGTGGACAAATCCTCCAAGCCCATGCCGCCCTACCTGGCGGTCAACACCACCGCCGGCACCGCCTCGGAGATGACCCGTTTCTGCATCATCACCGACACCTCCCGCCACGTGAAGATGGCCATCGTCGACTGGCGCGTCACCCCCGGCATCGCCGTGGACGATCCGCTGTTGATGGTCGGCATGCCGCCGTCGCTGACCGCGGCCACCGGCATGGACGCCCTCACCCACGCGGTCGAGGCCTATGTTTCCACCATCGCCACCCCCATGACCGACTCGGCCGCCGAAAAAGCCATCGAGCTGATCGCCAAGTACCTGCGGCCCGCCGTGGCCAACGGCCAGGACATCGAGGCCCGCGAAGGCATGTGCTTTGCCCAGTACCTTGCCGGCATGGCCTTCAACAACGCCAGCCTGGGTCACGTCCATGCCATGGCCCATCAGTTGGGCGGCTTCTATGACCTGCCCCACGGCGAGTGCAATGCCATCCTCCTGCCCCATGTCGAGCGTTTCAACCTGATCGCCAAGATGGACCGGTTCGTCAAGATCGCCGAGTTGATGGGCGAGAACACCAAGGGTCTCGCTCCCCGCGACGCCGCCGAGCTGGCCCTGGTGGCGATCAAGAAGCTGTCCGCCGATATCGGCATCCCCGGCGGCCTGATCGAGCTCGGCAAGCGCTACGGCAAGGAAGTCAAGGCTGCGGATATCGACATCATGACCGCCAACGCCCAGAAGGACGCCTGCGGCCTGACCAATCCGCGCTGCCCCAAGGACGCCGACGTCAAGGCGATCTACACCGCGGCGCTGTAAGAGCAGGTTATTTAGACTGTAGGTTGTTAGGGGTTTAGATGTAGGGTGGGCAAACGGCCGTATCGTTTGCCCACCGGTCACCAGTGGGCACGCAAAAAGACGCGTGCCCACTCTACCGACTGGAGGTGTAGGTTGGGTTAAGCGCAGCGCAACCCAACATGAAGGTGTTGGGTTTCGTTCCTCAACCCAACCTACCGACTGCCGGAACGAGCCTCATCCCCTAACAGACTAACAACCTACAGACTATCCACCTAACAAATTCCCGGTGCGGCCCGCCCCTGTTTTCCCTGGACGTGGCCTGCGCGGGCCGCACCGGCTTTGCTTTACAACAAGTTACGCTGTGGTTGGCGTTCGGGACGCGGCAACGCGTCCCGTGTTTCATGTTCCCGGAAAGATGGTAGGTTGGGTTAAGCGCAGCGCAACCCAACATGAAAACTGACAACCTCAACAGAATCCCCCGGAACGGAGGCGCAGGGCCTTACCTCCTTGTGACCCTGCGCCTCCAATCCAAGACCGACGCGTTTTCCGCCTGCGGACGACCCGAATATCTCGCGGATGCCCATCGATGCGGCTACCGCTTTGTTTTGTTTATAATTTCATGGGAGTATTTCATGCAAAGAAAAATATTGTACGTCAATGGCCTGGAGCGGTCGGTGGTGGCCGAAAATTCCGACCTGCTGTCCGACGTGATCCGCAAAAGCCTCCGTCTCACCGGCACCAAGGTCGGCTGCGGCAAGGGACAGTGCGGCGCCTGTAACGTGATCATGGACGGCAAGCTGATCCGTTCCTGCATCACCAAGATGGACCGGGTGCCGGACGGCGCGGCCATCACCACCGTCGAGGGTATCGGCACGCCCAGCGATCTCCACGCCATCCAGATGGCCTGGATGGTCCATGGCGGCGCCCAGTGCGGTTTCTGCACCCCCGGCTTCATTGTCTCGGCCAAGGCCCTGCTGGATGCCAATGCCAATCCGAGCCGCGAAGACGTGCGCGACTGGTTCCAGAAGTATAAAAATGCCTGCCGCTGCACCGGCTACAAGCAACTGGTCGATGCGGTCCAGGATGCGGCCAAGGTCCTGCGCGGCGACATCACCATGCAGGAGCTGGCCTACAAGATCCCCCAGGACGGCAAGGTCTTCGGCACCAACATGCCGCGCCCCAGCGCCGCCGCCAAGGTCACCGGCACCTGGGACTTCGGCGCCGACTCCGGCCTGGCCCTGCCCGAAGGCACCCTGCAACTGGCCCTGGTCCAGGCCGAGGTCTCGCACGCCAACATCCTCGCCATCGACACCTCCGAGGCCGAGAAGATGCCCGGCGTCTACAAGGTGGTCACCGCCAAGGACATCAAGGGCAAGAACCGGATCACCGGCCTGATCACCTTCCCCTCCAACAAGGGCGACGGCTGGGATCGGCCCATCCTCTGCGACGACAAGGTCTTTCAGTTCGGCGACGCCCTGGCCATTGTCTGCGCCGACACCGAGAAGCACGCCAAGGCCGCGGCCAAGATGGTCAAGGTCAAGCTGGAGGAGTTGCCCGCCTACATGAGCGCCCCGGCGGCCATGGAGCCCGATGCGCTCGAGATCCATCCCGGCACCCCCAACGTCTATTACATCCAGAAGATCGCCAAGGGTGAAGAGACCGGACCGATTTTCGCGAAAGCGGATGTAGTGATGGAGGGCGATTACTATGTCGGCCGTCAGCCCCATATGCCCATCGAGCCCGATGTCGGTTACGCCTATCTCGACGATGCCGGCAAGCTGATCATCCACTCCAAGTCCATCGGCGTCCACCTCCACCTCTACATGATCGCCCCCGGCCTGGGCGTGGAGCCGGAGAACCTGGTGATCGTGCAGAACAACACCGGCGGCACCTTCGGCTACAAGTTCAGTCCGACCATGGAGGCCCTGGTGGGCGCGGCGGCGCTGGCCACCAATCGTCCGGTCTTCCTCTGCTACGACTATTTCCAGCAGCAGACCTACACCGGCAAGCGCTCGCCCTTCTTCATGAACGTGCGCATGGCCGCAAGCCGCGACGGCCAGCTGCTCGGCATGGAGACCGACTGGAGCGTGGATCACGGTCCCTACTCCGAGTTCGGCGACCTGCTCACCCTGCGCGGGGCCCAGTTCATCGGCGCCGGCTACGATATCAAGCATATCCGCGGCGAGGGCCGCACCGTGTGCACCAACCATGCCTGGGGTTCCGCCTTCCGCGGTTACGGCTCGCCCCAGTCCGAGTTCGCCTCCGAGGTCCTGATGGACGAACTGGCCGAGAAGCTGGGCATGGATCCGCTGGAACTGCGCTACAAGAACTGTTACCGTAAAGGGGCCACCACCCCCACCGGCCAGATGCCCGAGGTCTATTCCCTGCCGGAGATGCTCGACATCCTGCGGCCCAAGTATGAGGCGGCCAAGAAGAAGGCGGCAGCCGGTTCCACCGCGGCGGTCAAACGCGGCGTGGGCATCGCCCTGGGCGTCTACGGCTCCGGCCTCGACGGCCCCGATACCGCCGAAAGCAATGCCGAACTGAACGCCGACGGCAGCGTCACCCTGTTCAACACCTGGGAGGATCACGGCCAGGGCGCGGACATGGGCACCCTGGCCACGGCCCATGAGGCCCTGCGGCCCTTGGGTCTGGCCGCTGACCAGATCCGGCTGGTGATGAACGATACCGGCAAATGCCCCAACTCCGGCCCGGCCGGCGGTTCGCGCAGCCAGGTGGTGGTCGGCCAGTCGGTGCGGGTGGCCTGCGAGGAGTTGCTGAAAGCGATGCAAAAAGCGGACGGCTCCTACCGCAGCCATCCCGAAATGGTGGCCGAGGGGATCCCGACCAAGGTCAACGGCAAGTGGAGCGCCCCGGCCAAGGATTGCGATGCCAATGGTCAGGGCAGCCCCTTCTGCTGCTACATGTACGGCCTGTTCATGGCCGAGGTCGCGGTCGAGGTGGCCACCGGCAAGACCACGGTGGAGGCGATGACCTGCGTGGCCGATGTCGGCAAGATCGTCAACAAATTGGTGGTGGACGGTCAGTTGTACGGCGGCATGGCCCAGGCCATCGGCCTGGCGCTGACCGAGGACTTCGAGGACATCAAGAAGCACTCCACCCTGGCCGGGGCCGGGTTCCCTTACATCAAGCAGATCCCGGACAACATGGAGCTGATCTATGTCGAGTCCCCGCGTCCGGACGGTCCCTTCGGCGCTTCCGGCGTCGGCGAGCTGCCGCTCACCTGCCCGCACGCGGCGGTGATCAACGGCATCTACCATGCCTGTGGCGCCCGCATCCGCCATCTCCCGGCCCTGCCGGAGAAGGTGCTGGCGGCGATGGGGAAGTAGCGGTTTAGGAGCCGTAGGGGCACGGCGCGCCGTGCCCCTACGGCATGGCACCACCACCGGAACCAAGACTTTCATTTAACCACCTTCAGATAACAATGGATCAGCAGCAGCTCAGAGACATCGAATATCGCTGTATCCAGGAGGAGCAACCGTTCTGCACCGCGGCCTGCCCCATCCATGTCGACGTGCGCGCCTTCATGGCCGCTCTGGCCAAGGGCGATGTCCGCGCGGCCCGCAAGGTGCTCGACCGGACCATGCCCTTTGTCGAGATCGTCGGCCGGCTCTGCGACCACCCCTGCGAATCGCACTGCATCCGCAAGGAGATCGGCGATCCGCTGGCCATCGGCGCCCTGGAGCGCTTCTGCGTCAGCAACAGCGACACCGTGGTCAAGCTGCCCAAACTCCCGGCCAAGGGGGGCAAGGTGGCGGTCATCGGTGCCGGACTCTCCGGCATGACCGCGGCCCTCGATCTGGCCCGCAAGGGCCGGCCCACCACCCTGTTCACCACCCGGACCGGGGTGGGCGGGAGCCTGCGTAGCTCTCCGGAAACCCTCCTGCCCGCCCGAACCCTGATTGATGCGGCCGCGCTGCTGACAGGCTACGGCGTTGGCCTCAACCTGGGGGTGCCGCTCGACCAGGAGGCGATCGGCACCGTGCTCGGCGGATACGATGCCGTCTATATCGACCGGGATGAAATCGATTTTGCCCTGCTGCCTTTTGCCGCTACCGCGCCCGATCCACTCACCCTGGCCCTGGCAAGGGAAGGCTGTTTCGCCGGCGGCGGCGTCCCGGAAAATGGCTCCTTTTCGGTGATCAAGCAGGTGGAGGACGGTCGCCGGGCGGCCCTCTCCATCGAACGGTTTTTGCAGAAGGTCTCGCTCACCGCCCAGCGCGACAAGGAAGGGGCCTGTGCCACCCGGCTGGTCACGGTCACCAAATATTATGCCCCGGCGCCCCGGATTTCTCCGGCCGACCCGGCCAGCGGCTACACCGCGGCCGAGGCCCGGGCCGAGGCCGGCCGCTGCATCCACTGCGAGTGCCTGGAATGCGTCAAGCAGTGCGTCTACCTGCGCGAATACCAGGAATACCCCAAGACGCTGGCGCGCAAGATCTACAACAACCTGGCCATTGTCCAGGGGACCCGCAATGCCAACCGGATGATCAACTCGTGCAGCCTGTGCAGCCAGTGCACGGTCATCTGTCCCCACGACTTTCCCACGGCCCAGGTCTGCCGCACCACCCGCGCAGCCATGGTCGAAAGCAACCACATGCCGCCCTCGGCCCACGATTTCGCCCTGGAGGACATGCGCTTCAGCGTCAGCGAACATTGCACCCTCAGCCGCCACCAGCCGGGGACCACGGCCAGCCGCTACCTCTTCTATCCCGGCTGCCAGTTGGCCGGCTCGGCCCCGGATGCGGTCAGGCGCACCTATCGGTATTTGACCGGGGCGCTTGACGGCGGGGGGGGGCTGCTGCTCGGCTGCTGCGGCATCCCGGCCCACTGGGCCGGCCAGCAAGAGCTCTTTCGCCGGACGCTCCAGGCCTTCAGGAGCGAAGTCGAGCGGCTGGGCCAGCCCCAGGTGATCGTCGCCTGCATCAGTTGCCTGGCGATCTTCAAGGAAATGACCCCGGAGGTCGAGGCCATCTCCCTGTGGCAGGTCCTCGATGCCCTGGAGCTGCCGATCCCCCCGCAGCCGTTGCCCGCCTCTCCGCTGACCCTGCACGACCCCTGCACCGCCCGCCATCAGCCGGAACTGCGGCAGAGCGTGCGCAACCTCTGCGCCAAGCTGGGCCTGGCCATCGCCGAGATGGAGTTTGGCGGCGAGCTGACCGACTGCTGCGGCTACGGCGGCCTGATGCAGATGGCCAATCCCCCCCTGGGCGCCAAGGCAGCCCGGGTCAAGGCGGAACGCAGCCGCCACGACGGCCTGGCCTACTGCGCCATGTGCCGCGACAACCTGGCGGCCACGGGGACGCGGGTGGCCCATCTCCTTGACTATTGCTTTCCCGGTCCCGAACCGGGCGATCCGCTCTCCAGGAAGAACCCCGGCTTTTCCGGCCGCCACGAAAACCGGGCCCGGCTCAAGACCGAGCTGCTGACCACCCTGTGGGGGGAATCGGCCGGACCGACACCGGCACGGCAACCGCTCCAATTGCTGCTCGACGAGGAAGTCCGGGAGCGGCTCGACAGCCGCCGCATCCTGGAAGAGGATGTGCGACAGGTGATCCACCGGGCCGAAACCCTTGGCCAATACCTGGTCAATCCGGACAACCACCACCGGCTGGCCAGCTTCCGGCCGGTACGGGTGACCTACTGGGTCGAGTATGAACCCACGGACCAGGGCTATCGGGTGCATAACGGCTACAGCCACCGCATGCAACTGCCGGAGGATGCCCCATGAGCACCTTCTCCTTTATCGAGGCCACCAACTGGCAGTGCGCCGCCTGCAATCAACCGCTGCAGCCGGCCCCGGTCAAGGTGGGGTATCTCAATTCGGTGTTCAACGTCGAGCTGATGGCCTGTCCCCAATGCGGTTTGGTCCTGGTGCCGGAACACCTGGCCCTGGGCAAGATGCTGGAAGTGGAACAATTGCTGGAAGATAAATAGGATGAACGCGATTGCCTGCCCGTCCCCGCCGACGATCACCCTCTACGAACAGGATGCGCTGTCCGAGCTGACCGGCGGCACCCTCCGGCCCGGCGGTCTTGCCCTGACCAGGGAACTGCTGCGTTGCTGTGCCCTGCCGCCGGGTGCCGTTGTCCTCGATGTCGGCTGCGGACCGGGCCATACCCTGGCGATGCTGGCCACGGAGTTCGGCCTGCATGGTGCCGGCCTCGACCCCTCGGCCGCCATGCTGATGAAGGCGGCCCGCCAGGCCCCCTTCGCCGTGCTCCACCAGGGGACGGCCGGGGCCATTCCCTGCGGGGATGGGGCCTTCGACGCGGTCATCTCGGAATGCGTGCTCTCACTGACCGAAGACCTCGCCGCCAGTCTCGCCGAGATGCACCGGGTGCTGCGGCCGGGCGGTTCGCTGGTCCTCACCGACATCTACTGCCGGGAGCCGCTGCGGTCGCCCGGCCTGCCCGAGCTCAAGAGCTGCCTCAGCCGGGCCCTGCCGCTGGCGGCCATCGCCACCGCCTTGAACCGGGCCGAATTCTCGCTCCACCTGTTCCGGGACCGCAGCGATCTGCTCAAACAACTGGCCGGGCAGATCATCTTTTCCCATGGCAGCCTGGAAGCGTTCTGGGGCCTGTTCATGGATCGGGACACGGCCCATCGCACCCGTTGCGCCCTGGCCACCGCGCCCCTGGGGTATTACGCCCTGATCGCCCGCAAGGAGGAACAGCATGGATGAGACCGCGCTGCGCGTCATGCAGTTGGCCGCCCAGGGCTTCTGTTGCAGCCAGATCATGATCCAGCTTGCCCTGGAGGACATGGGCGAGGAGAACATCCCGCTGGTCCGGGCCATGGCCGGGTTGTGCGAGGGGTTCGGCGGCGGCGATCTCTGCGGCGTGGCCTCGGGCGCGGCCTGCGTCCTGGCCCTGTACGCGGCCAAGGGCAGCCCCGGCGAACAGCCCCTGGATTGCTTCCCCCTGCTCCTGGCCCAGTTCACGGACTGGTTCCGACAGGGGGCGACCTCCTGGGGCGGCATCCGCTGCGACGACATCGTCGAGTTCCACGGCGGCCGTAAACCCGAGGTCTGCGGCGAGATCATGCTCCGGGCGCGGGAAACCATCCTCGCTCTCCTGGCCGAGCACCACATCGATCCCAGTCTGCCCCGGGAACAGGCCCATGATTGCTGATCGGCCCATCGAATTGCTGTCCGCGACCCAAAGCGTCTGTCCGGTCTGTTTGCAGCGGGTGGCGGCCATTCGCGAACAGCAGGGGGATACGGTCTACCTGGTCAAGCAGTGCCCCCAACACGGCACCTTCCGGACCGCGATCTGGCGGGGCGCGGTTCCGTTTTCCACCTGGCTGCGGCCGAAACAACCCGCCTCGCCCCGCCAGGCCTTTACCGCCGTTGCTCGTGGCTGCCCCTTTGACTGCGGCCTCTGCCCGGACCACGGCCAGCATACCTGCACCGCCCTGATCGAGATCACCGGCCGCTGCAATCTGCGCTGCCCGGTCTGTTTCGCCGATGCCGGCGAGGCAGGGGCGGACGCCGAGCCTTCGCTGGCACGGATCGGTTTTTTCTACGACCGGATCCTGGCGGCCTCCGGCCCCTGCAACATCCAGTTGTCCGGCGGCGAGCCGACCCTGCGCGCCGACCTGGGGGCGATTATCAGCCTGGGTCGGGACAAGGGTTTTGCGTTTATCCAGCTCAACAGCAACGGCCTGCGGTTGGGCCAGGAGCCGGAGTACGCGGCCGAGCTCAAGGCAGCCGGCCTGGCCTCGGTCTTCCTCCAATTCGACGGCCTCACCGCCCCGGTGCACCGCAGCCTGCGCGGCCGCGACGACCTGGGGCCCATCAAGGAGCAGGCCATCCGCCATTGCGCCGCCGCCGGCCTGGCCGTGGTCCTGGTGCCGACCCTGGTGCCCGGCGTCAATACCCGGGAAATAGGGGCGATCATCGACTATGCCACCCGGTTTGCGCCCACGGTGCGCGGCGTCCATTTCCAGCCGATCAGCTACTTCGGCCGCTATCTCCAGCCGCCGGCGGACCAGGACCGGCTCACCCTGCCGGAGCTGCTCCAATTGATCGAGGAGCAGAGCCACGGCACCCTCCGGGCCGAACACTTTGCCCCGCCCCGCTGCGAGCATGCCCTCTGCTCCTTCCATGGCAACTTCCTCATCGGGGAGGGCTGCCTGCAACCGCTCGGTGGCGGGGGCACCTGCTGCGCCACCGGCGAGCCGGCGACCCTGCCCACCGCCCTGGAGGGAAGGGAGAAAAGCGTGGCCTTCACCGCCCGGCAATGGTCGCTGCCCCAGGCGGCCGCAGTACCTTGCGGTTGTTCCCCGGAAAGGGCGGCCCCGGCCAGCGACGATCTCGACCGCTTCCTCGCCCGAGCCCGGACCCACACCTTTTCCCTCTCGGCCATGGCCTTTCAGGACGCCTGGAACCTGGACCTGGAACGGTTGCGCGGCTGCTGCATCCATGTGGTCTCGCCCCAGGGCAACCTGATCCCCTTCTGCGCCTGGAACCTGACCACCAACCTGGGGGCGCCGTTGTACCGGCGAACCATGCCGCCATGACCGTCACCACCCTGGAAACCCTCATTGGCCGGGCCATCGGCTCGCCCGCCCGGCCGCTGTCGCGGACCGTCATCGAGGCCTGGCAGGGAGCCCGGCTGCGCCATCTGGTCGACTTCTGCCGCCAGCGGTCCCCCTTTTACCGGCGCACCCTCGGGGCCACCGGTATCGGTTCGATCCGGGGCCTGGTCGATCTCGCCGCCCTGCCGTTGACCACCGAGGCGGAACTGCGGCAGCACGGTGGGGACATGGTCTGCGTTAGTCAGGACGCGGTGGCCCGGATCGTCACCCTGCGCAGCTCCGGCACCACCGGCGCGCCCAAGCGGCTCTGGTTCACCGAGGAAGACCTGGAACGGACCCTCGACTTCTTCCACCTGGGCATGGGCAACCTGGCCACGCCCGGCCAGACGGCGGCGATCCTGCTGCCCGGCGCCACCCCCGATTCCACCGGCCATCTCCTGGCCCGGGCGCTCAGGCGGATGGAGGTGGCCAGCCGGATCCTCGGCCTGGTGAGCGAGCCGGAACAGGCGGCCCGCGCCCTGGCCGAACTGCGGCCCGAGGTGGTGGTCGGCTTTCCGGTGCAGCTCCTGGCCGTGGCCCGCACGGCGGCCTATTTGAACCTGGACCTGGGCACGATCCGCTCGGTGCTGCTCTGCTCCGATTATGTGGCCGAGAGTGTGCAGCGCTGCCTCCGCAATCTGCTGGGCTGCGACGTCTTCACCCACTACGGCACCACCGAGATGGGCCTGGGCGGCGGCGTCGACTGCGCCGCCCACTGCGGCTGTCATCTCCGCGAGGCCGACCTGCTGTTCGAGGTCATCGATCCGACGACCGCCGCACCCCTTCCCGACGGGCAGTGGGGCGAGATCGTGTGCACCACCCTGACCCGAACCGGCATGCCGCTGATCCGCTACCGCACCGGCGACCAGGGCCGCCTGCTGCCGGGACCCTGTCCCTGCGGCAGCCACATCCGCCGGCTCGACCGGGTGCTGGGGCGGCGCAACCAGGTCCGTCGTCTGCAAGGCGGCGCCCGCCTGGCCATGCCGGACCTGGATGAACAACTGTTCGCCCTTCCCGGTCTGCTCGATTTCACGGCCCGGTTGACCACGGAACACGGCCGGGAGACGCTCCGCCTTGATCTGACCACCTTGCCCGAATGGGGCGAGGAGGTCAGGGGGCCGGCCACCGAGATCCTGAGAAACCAGCCATCGCTCCAGGGGGTGGCGCTTTGCCTGACCCTGAAACCGGGCACCGCCATTCACCCCGCCAAACGCATGCTCGAAGACCATCGCGAGGACCAACCCCTATGAAAAAACTGATCCAACAGATCTGCACCAGCCTGGGCGACGGCCAAGACCTGGTGCTCGTCACCATTGCCAGCCAATCCGGCTCCACCCCCCGCCTGGCGGGCGCCAAGATGATCATTCTCCGGGACGGCCGCATCAGCGGCACCATCGGCGGCGGCCTGGTCGAGGCCATGGCCATGGGGGAGGCCGCGTCCTGCTTCGCCACCGGGTGTTCCCTGCGTCGGACCTTCGATCTCTCCAACACCGATGCCGCCGCCACCGACATGATCTGCGGCGGCCGGATGGAACTCTTCCTCGAATTTATCGCTGCCAACGACGCCAACCGGGAGGTCTTTCGCTGCCTGCTCGCGGCCCTGCAATCGGGCCGCCGGGCGACCCTGGCCTGCCCGTTGGCAGGGGAAAGCGGCGACGGCCAGCGATTTGTGGTCGATCATCAGGGACGCTCCCACCGTGACGACACCCCGGAATCCCTGCTGGCGGCCATCAAGCAGGTCCGTTCCTCCACCTCGGCCGCGACCCTGATCGCGCACCAGGGCCGGGAATACCTCCTCTCCACCTTTGCGGTGGCCGGCACGGTCTACCTCCTCGGCGCCGGCCATGTCGCCGCCTGCACCGCCGAGGCCGCCAGCCGGGTGGGCTTTCGGGTGGTGGTCATGGACGACCGGAGCGAGTTCGCCAACCGGGAGCGCTTCCCCCAGGCCGATGAGATCACGGTACTGCCCTCCTTCAGCGATTGCTTCCGGGGGTATGAGATCGACAGCGATGCCTACCTGGTGATCGTCACCCGCGGTCACCTCCACGACCTGGAGGTGCTCGACCAGGCCCTGCGCACCCCTGCCGGCTACATCGGCATGATCGGCAGCCGCAGGAAACGCAACGCCCTCTACGCCAAGCTGAGGGATCGAGGCGCCAGCGAAGCCCAGTTAGAACAGGTGCGCTGTCCCATCGGCACGGCCATCGAGGCCGACACCCCGGAGGAGATCGCGGTTGCCATCGTCGGCGAACTCATCTACCAGCGGGCCACCGGCAGGAAGGCATGGCACCTGGCGTAAGCGGACTCATCCTTGCCGCCGGGTTTTCCTCGCGCATGGGCGAGCTCAAGGGGCTGCTGCCCCTGGGCGGACGGACGGTGCTGGAGCAGTGCCTCGGTCTGTTCCGGGACTGCGGCGTCGAGGAGGTGGTAGTGGTCACCGGCCACCGGGCCGAGGAGGTCGGGGCAGTGGCCGCGGCCGCCGGGGCGCGGGTGGTCATCAATGCGGACTATGCCGCCGGCATGTACGGCTCGGTCCGGGCCGGGGTGGCCCAACTCGCCGGCCGGTGTGGAGGTTTTTTCCTGCTGCCGGTGGATATCGCCTTGCTGCGGCGCGGCACCGTCCATCTGCTGACCCGGGCGTTTGCCGCCACGGGCGCCAAAATCAGCTATCCGGTCTTTGCCGGCCGGCGCGGTCATCCGCCGCTGCTGGCCGCTGACCTGATCCCCGCGATCCTGGCGGCACGAAATCCCGAAGGCGGCCTCCGTGCCCTGCTGGCCCGAATCGAAGCCGAACAGCCGGATCAGGTGGGCGAGGTGCAGGTGGCCGACGCCAACATCCACATCGACCTGGATACGCCGGAGGACTTCCTCGCCGGCTGCCTCCGCTTCAGCCGCCGCGATTTTCCCACCAGGGCGGAATGCGAGGTCATCTGCCGCCATCTCCACCCCATGCCGGCCAAGGGGTTGGCCCATGGCCAGCGGGTGGCCGAGGTGGCGGCGGCCCTGGCCGGGGCGATCATCCGGCACCGCGGCCGGGAACTGGATCTGGAGCTCTGCCGGGTGAGCGGCTGGCTGCACGACATCGCCAAGGGGCATCCCCATCACGAAGAGGAAGGGGCACGCTGGCTGCGGCACCTGGGCTTCGAGCGGGCGGCGGCCATCGTCGCCGCCCACAAGGACCTGGACTGGAGGCCGGGGATGGCGATCGGGGAGCGGGAACTGGTGCATCTGGCTGACAAGCTGGTCCGGGGCAGCCGGATTGTCGGTTTGAAGGAGCGGTTCGAGGAGAAGCTGGCGCTCTACGCCGCCGACCCCGAGGCGGTGCGAGCCATCCGCGGCCGCTACGAACTGGCCCGGCAACTGGCTGGTGCCGTCGAGGCCGAGATGGGACAGCCGCTGACGCTCTTGACCGAGATGGCCGGTTGTTCATGCGGCCCCTGATCTATCTCCTGCGCCACGGCGAGGTCGACAAGGGGGTGCCGCGCCGCTTTCTCGGCCGGACCGACCTGGGGCTCAACGACAACGGCATCCGCCAGGCCCGGGCCCTGGGCGAGCGGTTACGAACGATCCCCTTTGCCGGCGTCATCGCCTCCCCCCTGCGGCGGGCGGTAGAGACCGCGGCGCTGGTCAGCGGCCGGCCAGTGGCGGCGGTCGAGGTGATGGCCGCCCTCGCCGAGATCGATCTCGGCGCCTGGGAAGGACACACCGTGGCGGAAGTCCGGCAGCGATTTCCCGGTGCCTACGAGCGTCGCGGCCAGGATCTGGAGCATTACCGGCCCGAGGGCGGCGAGAGCTTCGCCGACCTGGCGGCCCGCGTCTGCCCGGTGGTGTTCGCTCTGGCGGCCCGCGCCCCCGGCCCCTTGTTGGTCGTGGCCCACGCGGGTGTCAACCGGGTGGTGCTCTCCCGGCTGCTCCGGCGCCCCCTGCAAAACCTGCTGGCAATCCCCCAGGACTACGGCGCGGTCAACATCCTGCGCACCGGGACGCAGGGCGTGGAGGTGGCGGCGATCAATCTCGGCGACCGGGACTCTTGGCCACCAGAGCAACCGATGAAGACGGGTCTTCTACCCAATGAACGGTTGCAGGATCTTGTTCGCGGGCATGGCCCGCTCCTACCCCGCAGGTTCGACCCAGGGGGCGTAGGAGCGGGCCATGCCCGCGATATGAATCTCGAATTACAAGGAGCAACAGCATGACCATCATGGCAACACTGGCGACAAAGGCGGTTATTCCGGTGGCACAGGCGGTGGGCATGGTCCTGCCCCACGACATCACCGAGATCGTCAAGGACGAATTCAAGGGCAGGGCGTTCAGGAAAGGGCATATCATCCGGCCGGAGGATGTGGAACACCTGCGCCGGCTCGGCAAAGAGCACATCTATGTGCTGCAACTGGGGCCCGACGAGATCCACGAGAACGAGGCGGCCCTGCTGCTGGCCGAGGCCCTGGCGGGCGGCAATGTCGACTATTCGCCGGAGATCGTCGAGGGCAAGGTGAGCCTCAAGGCCACGGTGGACGGCCTCCTGAAGATCGACCGGGAGGCCTTGCACCGCTTCAACCTGCTGGGCGAGGTGATGTGCGCCACCCTCCAGGACAACACCCCGGTCCGGCAGGGCGAGCAGGTGGCGGCCGCCCGGCTGATTCCCCTGGTGACCGGACGGCGGGTGGTGGCGGCGGCGGTGGCCACGGCGCGGGCCGGAGAACCGGTTGTCCGGGTCTTGCCCCTGGCCACGGTGCGGGCCGGTCTGGTGATTACCGGCAACGAGGTCTTCCATGGCCGCATCGAGGACCGATTCGAGCAGGTCCTGCGCGACAAGCTGACCGGCTTGGAGTCCACCGTCGGTCCGGTGCGGTTTGCCCCGGACGACCCGGCGCTGATCGCGGCGGCGATTCGCACCTGCCTGGAGGACGGCGCCGAGTTGATCGTCACCTCCGGCGGCATGTCGGTGGACCCGGACGACGTCACCCGCCTGGGGATCAAGATGGCCGGGGCCGAGGCCATGGTCTACGGCACCCCGGTCCTGCCGGGGGCCATGTTCCTGGTCGGGCGGATCGACTCCGTGCCGGTGCTGGGGGTGCCCGCCTGCGGCATGTTCCACAAGATCACGGTGCTCGACCTGGTGCTGCCGCGCCTCCTCACCGGCGAAACCATCGGCCGCGAGGAGTTGGCCATGCTCGGCCACGGCGGCCTCTGCCGCCAATGCTCCCCTTGTCGCTATCCGGCGTGCAGCTTCGGCAAGGCGTAGGCGTCCCTTCTTCTTTTATATGAAATCATCGTTTCCTCTTCGTCACCCCGGCCCCCGGCCTACGCCGGGGTGACGGGCCGGGGTCCGGAACGCCCCGCTTGCTCTTTTTTCGCCCACAGGGTGGGCTCCTACACCCTTTTGCCCTGCCCCTCGGACCGTAGGAGCCCGGCCCTCCGGGCGATACAAGCTCGCATGCCGGTTGATTCTCATGGTTCGTTGTGGCTGGCAAGTTGGTCCAGCCATGCTGGTTAATGGGGAGGTGTTCCGCGAGAAGGTATTTTTCTCTTGACGCTGACAAAGGAAATTGATTACTAAACTGAGTAACTGCTCGAAAAAAATTGAGTGATTGCTCAGTTTCTTTTTTCCCAGGTGCTGGAGTGGAGCAACCAACAAGATCTCTACAACCAACAGCATCCCCTTCCTTCCCCCAAGGGCAGCGACTCGACGATGAGCGCCCTGCCGACAACGACCATACCGGTTCATCCCCCTCTCTGGAACTTCCAAGAACCCCCCTCGGATTGCATCGTTTTTTCGACCGGATGCAGTTCTGCTTGTCATATATTCAGCCCGTTTTCGGCATCGGTCGAGAGGGGCTGAAACTTTTTCGAACCACCCCTCCTATCCTTGCCCAACCAGACGCTCAATCGATGAGCTTTGTTTACAACCGATTAATAACCAACCCGGCCGGACCCAATGGGCCGGCCCCAACGATCAGGGCGGCGGTAGGGGCACGGCGCGCCGTGCCCCTACTCCGGCATGGCACCGCCGCCGGAACCGCCACCTGCATAACAACATGATGAAATAACCAACCGAGGAGGTTTGCCGGGGCTCGCGGTCCCCAAGGAATCGTATCGCATCTGGAGGCGCATCGACGCATCGGCACGCGTTTGCAGCAACGCTTTTTGGCGAATACCACCCTGGCACGCAACCCATGCCGGGAACGACCATCCATTCAGACCACAAGGAGAGAGCGTATGAAAATGACCAGGAGGAGTTTTCTGTCTGTTTCCGGTTCGATCGGGTCCGGGGTAGCCCTCACCTCGCTGGGACTCGACCTCACCGCCTTGAAGGCCCATGCCGCGGAGTTGAGCAAAACCGACCGCATCCGCAGGGCCAGGCAATCGACCTCCATCTGTTGCTACTGCTCCGTGGGGTGCGGCCTGATTTGCAGCACCGACATGACCGGCAAGATTTTCAACATCGAGGGCGATCCCGATCATCCCATCAACGAAGGGTCGCTCTGTGCCAAGGGCGCCGGGATCTTCGGGCTGACCGAGGTCAACGAGCACCGTCTGCGCAAGGTCCTCTACCGGGCGCCGAAGAGCGACCAATGGGAGGAGAAGGACTGGGAGTGGTCGCTCAACCGCATCGCCCGTCTGGTCAAGGATACCCGTGATCAGGATTTCATCACCCACAACGACAAGGGCGAACTGGTCAACCGGGTGGAGTCCATCGGCCATTACGGCACCTCCAACATCGGCAACGAGGAGTGCTGGACCCTGAGTATCGCCTGTCGCGCCATGGGACTCGTCAACATCGATCACCAGGCCCGCGTCTGACACAGCCCATCCGTGACGGCTCTGGGAGAGTCGTTTGGCAGGGGTTCGATGACGAACCATTATATCGATCTGAAGAACAGCGATTGCATCCTGATCATGGGCAGCAATGCCGCCGAAAACCACCCCATCGCCTTCAAGTGGATCCTCCGCGCCAAGGACCGGGGGGCCAAGATCATCCATGTCGACCCGCGCTACACCCGGACCTCGGCCCGGTGCGATTATCACGTGCCGCTTCGTTCCGGCACCGATATCGCCTTCCTGGGCGGGATGATCAAGTACATCATCGACAACAATCTCATCCAGGAAGAGTACGTCAAGTACTACACCAATGCCTCGCAGATCGTCAGTGCCGACTATGATTTCCAGGACGGCCTCTTTGCCGGATTCGATGCCGAGAAGCGGAGCTATAACAAGAAAACCTGGACCGTCGAGAAGGACGACAAGGGTATTCCCGTCCGCGACTACACCCTGGAAAATCCGCGGTGCGTCTACCGGATGCTGCAAAAGCATTACGACCGCTACACCCTGGAGAAAGTTTCCTCGATCACCGGGGTTTCCAAAGACAACCTGCTCAAGGTCTACAAGGAGTACGGCGCCACCGGCGCCCCGGACAAGGCGGGCACCGAATGCTATGCCCTGGGCTGGACCCACCATACCACCGGCAGCCAGATCATCCGGGCCATGTCGATCATCCAGTTGCTGCTCGGCAACATGGGGGTCTGCGGCGGCGGCATCAACGCCCTGCGCGGCGAGCCCAACGTCCAGGGCTCGACCGACCACGCCATCCTCTACAACATCCTCCCCGGCTATCTCAAGATGCCCACCGGCTCCCTGGATACGCTGGCCAAGTACAACGACAAGTACACCTCCAAGTCCACGGATCCCCAGTCGGCCAACTGGTACCAGAACTATCCCAAATACACGGTCAGTTTCCTGAAGGCGATGTGGGGCGACGAGGCCACCGCCGAAAACGATTTCGGCTACTCCTGGCTGCCCAAGATGGACGACGGCAAACACCACTCCATCCTCCACACCATCGATGCGATGTACGCCGGCAAGATCAAGGGGTTCTTCGCCTATGGCTCCAACATCGCGGTCAGTTCGCCGAACTCGACCAAGGTCCGCAAGGGCTTGCAGAAGCTCAAATGGATGGTCAACGTCAATCTCTTCGACAACGAGACCGCCTCGTTCTGGAAAGCACCCGGTGTGGATCCCAAGCTGGTCGATACCGAGGTCTTTCTCCTGCCGGCTTCCGCCAGCGTGGAAAAGGCCGGCAGCCAGAGCAATTCCGGCCGGTGGGTCCAGTGGCGCCACCGGGCCGCCAATCCGCCGGGCGAGGCCATGAGCGACGGCACCATCACCATGCTGCTCATGGATGCCATCCGCGCCCTCTACCGGGAGGAGGGTGGGGCCTGTTGGGAACCGATCCTCAACCTCAAATGGGATTACCGCAACAGTCTGGGCCGGTTCGACCCGGTGAAGGCCGCCAAACAGATCAACGGCCACTACACCAAGGACCTGGTCATCGAAGACAAGACCACCGGCGCCAAGGAGGTCAACCGCAAAGGGGAAACCGTGCCCTCCTTTGCCAAGCTGATGACCGATGGCTCGACTTCCTGCGGCAACTGGCTGATGGCCGGCAGCTTCGACCAGAAAGGCGAAAACAAGATGATGAAGCGCGGCAAGGAAGATCCCACCGGCTTGGGCCTTTATCCGGAATGGGGCTATGCCTGGCCGCTCAACCGACGCATCATCTACAACCGTGCCTCCTGCGATCCGCAGGGCAGGCCGTACAATCCGAAGATGAAACTGCTGGAGTGGGTCGGCGACAAGTGGGTCGGCGATGTTGCCGACGGCCCCTGGCCGCCGCTCGCGGACAAGGAAAAGGGCAAGCTCCCCTTCATCATGAAGGCGGACGGCGTCGGCGCCATCTTCGGGCCGGGCATGGTCGAAGGCCCCTTCCCGGAACACTACGAACCCCTGGAAGGCCCGTTGGCGAAGAATCCTCTCTCCGGTCAACTCCTCAATCCGGCCATCAAGATCTTCAAGTCCGATCTCGACAAGGTGGCCAATGCCGATCAGCAGTACCCCTATGTCTGCACCACCTATTCCTGCACCGAGCACTGGTGTTCCGGCTTCACCCGCTGGCAGCCGTGGCTTCTGGAGATGATGCCGGAGGCCTATCTCGAAATCGGCGAAAAACTGGCGGAAAAGCTGGGGATCAAGAACGGCGAGCGGATCAAGGTTGCCTCGGTCCGGGGCGGGGTGGAATGTGTGGCCATGGTGACCAAACGCCTCAAACCGTTTGAAGTGGAAGGCAAGGTGATCCACCAGGTGGGCATGCCGTTCAACTACGGCTGGCGCTTCCCGGAGGGAGCGACGGACGCCTCGGCCAACTACCTGACCCCATCCGTGGGCGACGCCAATACGTTCTGTCCCGAGTATAAGGCGTTCATGGTCAACATCAGCAAGGCGTAAGGGGGGAGAAGATATGTCACAAGAACTTATCAAGTTGATCGATCTGTCCCGCTGCACCGCCTGCCGTGGTTGTCAGGTGGCCTGCAAACAGTGGAACGAGTTGCCGGCCACGCGCACCAAGAATACCGGCAGTTACCAGAACCCGCCCGATCTCCAGTGGAACACCTGGACGCTGATCCGTTTCCAGGAGCATGAAGATCGCAGCGGCAACGTCAAATGGCTGTTTCGAAAAGACGGCTGCATGCACTGCACCGATGCCGCCTGTGCCAAGGTGTGTCCGACCGAAGCCCTGTATCACACCGAATTCGGTAACGTCAGCCTCAATGTCGACAAGTGCATCGGCTGCAAGGCCTGTGTGTTCGCCTGCCCCTTCGGGGTGCCGAAATTCAATGCGGCCACCAATAAAATTTACAAGTGTGACCTCTGCTATACCCGGCTCCAGGGGAATCAGCCGCCGGCCTGCGTGCAGTCCTGCCCCACCGGCGCCCTCCAGATCGGGCCCAAGGCCGCCATGCTCGACAAGGCCTATAAACGGGTCAAAGCCTTGGGCGGCGATGCCAGTGTCTATGGCGACAAGTTCGTCGACGGCACCCATGTGGTGTATGTGTTGCCGGAGAAGGTCGAGGTCTACGACCACCTACCCAAGCATCCGCAAATACCTCTGCAAATCATTGTCTGGAAAGAATTCCTCAAGCCGGCCGGACTGCTGGTCGCCGGTGCGGTGGTGGCGGGCGCCTTCCTCCACTACATCACCCATGGCCCCAAGATGCCGGAAGAGGAAACCACCAGTGAAGGAGGGAACAAGTCATGAAAAGAGGATTGATCAAGGCCACCCGGCCATTCGAGCGCGTCGTGCACTGGTGTTTGGCGCTTTCCTGCTTTCTCCTGTGCATCACCGGGATGGGGACCATGTACCATTCCCTCAACTTTATCGGCTATGCCATGGGTGGCATGGCCAATTTGAGAATGCTGCACCACTATGGCGGGCTCTTTTTCGGGGCGAGCCTGCTCGTTGCCATGGTCATTTTCGGCAAGGAGGCCTTGCGGTTTTCCGCCAAGGAAGACTGGCCCTGGATCAAGGAAGGGGGAGGGTTTCTCTGGCAGGTCGAGGACATCCCGGAAGTGGGTAAGTACAACCCCGGTCAGAAGTTGTTTTTCCTGGTCGTTGCCCTGGGCGGACTGGCCATGCTGGCCAGCGGACTGGTGATGTGGTTTCCGCTCAACTTCGGCGTAGGACTGGTCCGGACGATGTATGTCGTCCACTCCTTCGGGTTCCTGATGATTTTTGCCTTTGTCTTCGTCCATCTCTATCTGGTGACCATCGGCGCTCCCGGCTCCGCCCCGGCGATGTTCACCGGTTGGGTGACCAGGGGGTGGATGAAAAAGCAGCATCCCAAATGGCTGAAGGAAATGGAGCAGGAGGGCACGTTGGTGGTGTACGGCAGCCACAACGGTTCGGGCCAGTCGCGTTGACCGGAAACCCTTGGTCGTCGCCTTTGTCCCGGAACGTTTGAGAACATCATCTACCCCCATGGTTGGACCTTACGACCCCACCACAACGAGCAATGCACGCGGTAGGGGTACGGCGCGCCGTGCCGTGCCCCGCCGGCATGGCACTGCCATCGGAACCAACACTTTTAAAGTTAAACAGCAGGGCCGGGTGGTTGCCACCCTCCGGTCGCTGAATCTGCTCTCGGAGGCAGGAAGAGGAGCCGCACATGACCGACACCCATGAGGAAATCGAGGAGCTGGCCGCCGAGATCGACCGGATGGCCCAAGAGAAACCGTATGCCGCCAACCTGTTGCAGGCCTTTGGCCCCCTGCTTTTGGGGCAGCAGCGCTGGCTGGCGACCATGGAGGAGACAACCGGCACCTTCCCCGTCGATCCGCTCAGGTACCAGAGCGGTCTCTCGTTGACGCAGCAGTGTCGGCTGTTGTTGCCGGAAGACCCCTGGCAGGAGGCGGGACTGGCCCTTGCCGAGGCGATCGGGCAGGGGTTTGGTCAATTGGCGCAGGACATGCAGCGTTTGGCGCAACGAATCAAGGCGGAGCCGTGCGAGTGTTTCGCCCTGTGCGAGGCGACGGACGACGAGGGGCTCGCCGACAAAGCGAGACAACTCGGCGTGGAGCCTGTTGCCCTGCAACTCTTTCGCAGTCAGCTGCGACGGTGGATGTTGGCGAAAAAAGCGCGGGACATGCGGGCCGGGATCGCCTCCTTGTCCTGGCAAAAGGGCTACTGCCCGATCTGTGGCAGCTTGCCGCACTTGGCCGTCATTCGGGAACAGGGGCAGCGCTGGCTGCACTGCTCCACCTGTACCCACCAGTGGCAGTTCCCTCGTCTGACCTGCCCCTGCTGCGACCACGAAGACCCGCAGGAAACGCACACCCTGTTTGTGGTGGGCCGGCAGGAAGAGTTCGCCTTTACCTGCGGCAAGTGCTCCCGGTATCTGCTCACCGTCAACCAATCGGGCAATCTTTGCCGGAGATCCGGTGATCTTCTCGCCCTCGGCCTTGTCCACTTGGACTACATCCTTCAGGAAAAAGGGTTGTTGCCCATGGCAGAATGTGCGTTCAATACCTTCCCCCAGGTTGAGGTGGCGGGGTAACGTTGCGCCGACCCGTCGCTTGGCGAGGGGTGCCGATCTTCGAACAAAAAAAGCGACCAACCTCGAGGCAACGGGGTTGGTCGCGAATTGTCCGGAATAGAAAATCGGGGACAGACCACGTTTTCTCATTCGGTCCAGAATGAGAAAACGTGGTCTGTCCCCGATTTTTTGGCCCGCTCCACGCAGATGCGACATGAGGGCGGTATGACCAAACGAACAGGCTGTTAATGCACTCCAGCCCCTTGCATTTTCTTCATTTTTCGCTTCTCTCGTATCATCTTGGTATCGGTATACATGCTTTCGTAGGCAGCCTTCATGGCCTCATCAAAAGTTGCCAGGGTTCCGCCGTTCTCCTTGATGTATTTTTCCGCATCCTCCTTCTTCTCAAAAGCCCATTTAGCCTGTTTGGACATGACCCCTGGCTTGTTGCCGCCAATGACCCAAGCAGCTTTTTCCGCATCGATGAGATTTTTGGTGTTGTAGTCTCCCACCTCTATCGAAGTTGGCATTTTGTCGATGTTGATGGCGAGATCAACCGCCAGGCAGTGGATGCTGCAAGTTCCTAGCTTCGTGCCGTCATCATAGGTGACGAGCATCCTGCTGTGCGCAAATTGTCCCCTGTCCATGCCGCAATATTTACATGATGGTTCCTTTTGGACATCCTCCTGAACCGCAAAAACGGTTCCGGAAAGGGACAGCAAGAAGGTGATCAGCAGAGCGGACAGAATTCCTCGTTTCATAACAGCCTCCATTTCAATTGAACAACTTTTCATGGTTCCGTTTCCTGCTTCCGACTCAACAAACAAGATCGTCAGTACTTGAACCGGTAGGTAAAATTCAGCATCCCCGTGGCGGCATACTCGGTCTCCAGGCCGTACCAGTTGACGTCCTGGTAGAGAGGCCGGCCATAACTGCCGCTCACGGTGAAATTCCCGCCCAGGGCGGACAGGAAGCGCCAACTGCCCACCGCGGTCAGGGTGACGGCCTGGCCGCCGCTGTTTTCCATGGTCACGCCGTTGAACTCGTTCTTGCCGGTATCGGTGGCGTCAAGTTCCAGGCCCAGCATCACGTCGTAATTGGGGGTATAGTGGAAGGCCACCCCGGCCTTGGCCACATCGCCGAAGTCGTAGTTGTCGCTGTTTTCCGGATTCACCAAAAAGCTCAGCTCGCCGTGGACCCAGAAATCGCCGAAGCGGAGCGAACCCAACACCCCGCCGCCGAGGTTGACGCTGTCCGTGCCCATCTGCAGGCCCGGCATATTGGTCGTGGCATTGGCAAACGAGGTGTCGAACTCACCGGTCGGCAGGGTGACGTTGATCATCAGGGTGACGAACTTGCTGTAATAGTCGTCGCGCCACAGGTTATACCGGAGCTTGAGGTCGAGATCGGTGAAGCCGTTGTTTTCCGTGACTTTCTGCGCCCCGTTCATCTTCATCTCCGAGGTCATGGTCTTGTCCAGATTGGCGATCTTGGCCGCAAGCGACAACTGGTCGGTGATGCCGTAATTGGCCATGAACATGGTCCCGGAAGACTCCATCTTTTTGGGGATCATCCTTACGGACGCCGGCGTGGCCGCCTTGAACTCGGCAACCGACACGTCATGGGACCCCATCTTCAGGGTGTCCATTTTCATGGTCATGTAGCCAACGCCGAAATTACTGGAGCCCTTGGGCTGGGGCACCGCGGAGAGCACCCGGTTGGGCATGGTCATGCCCATGGGCGAGATCGCCTGCAGGGCCTGGTCGAAGGTAAGGGCCGCGCCGCCGTGCTCGGCCATGAAGGCCTTGGCCCCGCTTGCATCGGCAAAGGCGATGACGTTGGGGATCATGTCCGGGATCAGGTTGCTGCCGATGACATAGGTGGCATCCGCGGCCGCAACCTCCCGGCCACTTGCCCAGTCGTGGACGATCACCGAGGCAAAGGCGTTCACGCCGCCCTCCTCCCCCACCAGGCGCAGCATGTCGGCGCCGCCGCAGGTCTTCTCCACCGACCCGTCCTTGCTGGTGAGAATCGCGCTGGTTTTCTGGTACAGGTCAATATACATGCCGCACAGTTTGCAGCTCTCCCGTTCTCCTGCCTGGGCGGTGGCGCCCAGCATCAGCGCCGCGACCATGAGCACGCCATACCGTTTTCCCATTGCCTTCTCCCCGTGTTGTGTGAAATCAGATTGTCCCGCTGAGCAGGCATTCTGCCACGGTGTATCAGCACTGACAATGTGGCAAATTGTCGCAGGCGGCGCATTGCCGCCGGCCGGGAGGGTGGGGCTGGCAACGGGGTCCTGAAAAAACAGGGACCTCTTCAGGCCGGGGCGAACTTGAACAGCTTGCGTTGCAGGCTGCGGCGATGGATGTTCAACTTGCGGGCCGCCTCGGAGATATTGCCATCGCAATCGGTCAGGACCCGCTGGATATGTTCCCACTCCACTCGGGCCAGCGTTGGCGGCGTCAACTTCTGCTTGTCGATCCGGATCGAAAGAGCGTCGTCCTGGGAAAAGGCGAGGAGGATCTCGTCGACATCGGCAGGCTTGGGCAGATAATAAAGGGCGCCGAGCTTGATCGCCTGGCTGGCGGTGGCAATACTGCCATAGCCGGTGAGGACCACGATCTTGATCCCCGGTTGCAGGCGCTTGGCCTCCGCCAGCAGCTCAATACCGGACCGGCCCGGTATCCGCAGATCGATCAGGGCCATTTCCGGCTCGCTTTGTTCCAGAACGCCCACCGCACTCGCGAAATCACCGGCTTCATGGACCGTGAACCCCCGGCGGCTGAAGGCCATGGCCAGCCGTTTCCGAAAGATCTCCTCGTCATCCACCAGCAGAATCGAATATGCCTGCTCAACACCGTTCATGCCAATCACCTCCTTTCCCATTCATTTCCAGGCGGTTGCCTTGACCGCCCCTGTACTTGGTTCCTTGGTCTTGATCCAAAACCGGACCGTGGTCCCGGCCCCCGGGGTTGAGTCGATGTCGAGACCGCCCCCCAACCGCTCGGCCAGGGTTCCGGCAAGATAGAGCCCCAGTCCCAGGCCTTGTCCGGCCGGTTTGGTGGTGAAAAAGGGCTCACGGGCCCGCGTCACGGTTGCGCTGTCCATGCCTTGCCCCTGATCGCTGACCTCAAACCGGACCTCATCCGCCTCGACCCCCACCCGCAACGTCACGGTCCCCAGGGAATCCGAGGCATGAAAGGCATTGGAGATCAGGCCGCGCAGCACCCGTTTGACGGACCGCCGGGGTACCGTTACCGTGGCCTCCCAGGCCTGGCAATCAATCGCCAGGCGTCCCCGGCGCTGCTCGTCCAGGGAGTTCCGGACCTCGTCGATCAGGGCTCTGATCGTCAAGGCATCCAGACTTTCGCCCATCGGCTCGCCGGCGTCGGCAGCCATCTCATAGAGGATGTCCCGACACCGGGTCACCTGGGAACGGATGAGCCGCAGGTCCTCCAACCAGGGCCCATGATCGCCTTGTCCGATCTCCCGGTACAGTTCCCCGGCCGCCACGGCAATGGTGGCCAAGGGGGTGGCGAACTCGTGGGCGGCGCCGGCGGACAGCCCGGCCAAGGATGCCAGCCGCTCGTTTTTCAACTGCTCCTCGCGGAGCTGCGCCCTGGTCTCCCGGCGGGCGACCAGGGCCTGCTGAATGCGGGTGACAAAGAACACCACGAAAAACGCGGTGATGACAAAGGCCAGCCACATGCCTTCCAGATGCAGCCTGAGTTCCGGAGAGACGGCAACGGTATGGCAGACGAATTGATCGGCCACGGGAAGGACTTTACGGTCCGGCCAAAAGAAGCCCCCGTAGCAGGCGGACGAGAAGGCGGCCAGGCCCCAGGCCATACCCTTGGGCAGCAGGATGGCACCGACGACGACATGCACCAGGTAGAGGAAGGTGAAGGGATTCATCGCCCCCCCGGTCACCGCGAGCAACGCGGTCAGCAGGGTGATGTCCAGAAACATGACGCCGGTGAACAGCGGGCCGAGAACTCGGCCTTTTTCACGGATCAGCCAGGCGAAGGCAAGATTCGAGATCACCTCGAAGGCGATCAATCCCAGGACCAGTCGCGGCACCTCCATGGCAAACAGGAAGCGAACCGCTGCAAAGAGGATGACCTGGCACAGAATCGTCCCCCAGCGCAGGGTGAGAAACCAGCGGGCCACTGATTGGTCGAACGGGGTGTCGATTCGGTTATGCACAAGCCGTTGCGTAAATTGGCGAAAATCGGGGACAGAAAATAGGGGACTGACCACGTTTTCTCATTCGGTCCAGAATGAGAAAACGTGGTCAGTCCCCTATTTTCCTCGAATTGTCCCGGAGGATCAGGTTTTGATTTTGACGACCTTTTCTGCCGCCGGGCCTTTTGCCCCCACCACCACATTAAAGCTGACGCGATCTCCCTCTTGCAGCGTTCTGAACCCCTCTGCCTGGATGGCGGAATGATGGACAAAGACATCCTTGCCGCCATCTTGCTCGATGAAACCAAACCCTTTGGAATCACTAAACCATTTTACTTTTCCTTCTGCCATTTTCGTTGCTCCTGTTGCATTGTGAGAAAGATCACACGGTTGATGGTACCGGCCCCGTTTCCGGGACCGTTGGTGAAACTGTAGTAGCGACGACATGCGAGCCGGTTACGAACAACGATCTTGGTGGCCGTCGGGTCGGCCGCGAGCGGGGAGGCTCTCCCTTGGTCGGGGAAACCGGCAAATCCCCCCGGCCGGACGACAGACGTCATGGGTTCGTTGTCTCGGCACAGGCCGCGTGGGCGCCGCGCTCGATCTCTTCCGGGGTCGCATCCTTGACATGGGTGGCCAGGATCCAACTGTACCCGAAGGGGTCTTGCACGGAGCCGACGCGATCTCCCCAGAACATGTTCTCCACCGGCATCCGGGCCTTGGCGCCGGCCTGAACCGCGACCTGGAAGGCATCGTCCACGTTTTCAAGATACAGGTAAAAGGTGACCGGCGAGTCGCCCAGCGTCTCCGCGCTCTTGCAAGGCTGATCGGGATTTTCGTCTCCCATCATCAGGATCGACGAGCCGATGCGGAGCTCGGCATGCATGACCCCCTTGCCCTCGGGCGCGGGCAGGATGAACTGTTCCTGCGCCCCGAAGGCCGACTTGTAAAATTCGATGGCCTTGCGGGTATCCTTGAACACCAGGATCGGGGTGACGCTGTGGTATCCCTCGGGAATGGCTTTAGTCATCTTGTTTCTCCATGTCTTTTCGGCTTGTGGCCCGCCAGGCTGCCGGATACGGTCTCGTAACAAAGTCGATTTCTGTCATTTCGAGGAGCAAGGCGACGAGCAATCTCTTGATTGTTAGAGCGTTCTCCCTGCGGTCGAAATAACAAACATCGATTTTCTTCTTGATGGTGAACCCGTCAGAATGGTCGTTCCCGTAAAAAGCCACGAGAACGACGTTCCTCGCTTCGTAACGCCCTGTATTTGTGTATTGAAGGTTTGGCTTTCAAGGGTTTTTACGAGGCCGTCAAAATTGCTGGCCTTCGATGTTCTTTCGCAACTGCGCTATTTCAAGGCCCAGAGCGATGCACTGTTTCCCTTCCATGCAGTAGTCGGCATCGGGCACTTCGAGGAAATGATTCAAGGCATGGGTCCCCTTTTTCAGGTGGACCACCCAGGTGTTTTTCGATGAATCGAAATCCACATCGATATCGATGCCGCATTCGCCTATTTCAGGATAGAGCGCGGTGATCTTTTCACATAATTCCCTGTGGTCATACATGGTCTTTTCTCCGGTTCGAAGGATTGGCCGGCGATGCCGGTTATCGCCTTGCTGCGACGCTCTTGTATTTGGCGTACAGATCGTGGACCTGGTGGCGGAGGTCCTTGATCTTCTGCGAATCGCTCTGGGTGGCCCATCGGGGTTCGCTGATCGAAAAGATCATGTTCGCCAGGTCATCGAGGGTATGTTCGGTGGCCAGACACCATTCGTCGGTACAGATCCTGCCCATCTCCGCGGTCTCGTTGATGTCCTGTTCCAACAGCTTGGTTGACTCCCCCAGGTTTTTCATGAATTCCCGGTGAGCGATCATGAACGATTCCATCATTTCGTTTTGCCGTTTCATGGTTGTTCTCCCTTGGGTTGTGCAACCGCCTCATCGGCAGCGCTCCTGTTCTTTCCCCCGGATAACGTTGTCGATCGCCGTGCTGGGGGCAACGGCTTGGCGGTTCGGGAAATTCCTTGTGACAACATGGGACAAATAATATACAAAGGAATCGATCGTACAATAGTATATAAATTGATATGGAATAAATATATTGACTATCCCTCACGGCGCTTTCATGTTTCATTTCCGCCGGTTGAGGCCGGGGTCCGAATGGGGCCGGCGTTTCGGAGGGAAAGGAAGAAGTGGACACCGCATCCTGAGCGATTAGGATGTTTCACAGAGTGTGACACCCGGCGCGATCGGTCGGCGCTGCCTTTCGCAAGCCGCTGTCGAATGCGGGCGGGAACGCGAGGGGGCCTGCGTCGCAACCTGGCCGGCCGCCGTGTGTCCCTCGGTTTTCTGGAGGGGAGAATGAATCGGACGGTCAATAACGTGCAAGGTGTTTGGTCCTGGCGAGCACTGGCACCCTATTACCTGCTTGCCTTCGTGGTCTTGGGCCTCTATGCGAGCAGCTTCTATTCCTATCTGCTTTTTCACAGCCTCGTTGAGGTGATCGGCGTCGTCATCCTCCTGACCATTTTCATCCTGGCCTGGAACGCCCGCAAGATCCTGGACAATCACTATATCCTCTTTCTCGGCATCTCCTTTCTCTCCGCGGCCGCATTCGAGCTGATCCATCTTTTTGCCTTCAAGGGCTTCGGGGTCTTCGCGAATAATGACGCCAATCTTCCCACCCAGCTCTGGATCGTTTTCCGTTACGTGTTCAGCCTCTCTTTTCTCGTTGCCCCGGTTTTCATCACCCGCAGGCTGCACGGGGAGGCGACGCTGGCCCTTTTCGTCGTCGTGACCGCGCTGCTGTTCGCCGCTATATTTTCCGGCAGCTTTCCGGATTGCTTCATCGAGGGCCAGGGGCTGACACCGTTCAAGATCTACAGCGAATTTGTCATTATCGTCATCCTGCTGACCGCCCTGAGCGGGCTGATCGGCAAGCGGGCCTTGTTCGATCCGCACGTCCTGCGGATGCTCGCCTTGTCCATTGTCTGCGCCGTGGCGGCGGATGCGGCCTTTACCCAATACCTGAGCGTCTACGGTCCGGCCAACCTGATCGGGCACCTCTTTCTCTTTCTCTCCGCGGTCATGATCTACAGGGCGATCGTCGTCACCGGCATCGAGGCACCCAGGGCCATCATTTTCCGCAACCTGGAGCAGAGCGAAGAGCGTTTTCGGCTGATCGCCGAGACCAGCATCGACCTCATCTTCCAATTGGACGCTACCGGGAAGGTCGTTTTCTGTTCCCCGGCGATCAGCCAATACGGCTATTCCGTTGCCGACGTCCTCGGCCGGAATTTCAGGACCTTCGTCGCCCCGGACGACCGCGGGCGGGCGGCGGTCGCCTTCCAACGGGTCGTTGGTGGCGAACACCTCCATGGGCTGGAATTGCTCCTGGTGTCGGCGGATGGCACGCCCTTTTACACCGAGATCAATGTCGCGCCCATTACGGCCAACGGGACGGTCACCGGCATCCAGGGAATTTCCCGCAACGTCACCGCCCGCAAGGAAGCCGCCGAGCAATTGAAGCAGTTCGCCGCCGATCTCCAGGCCTCCAATGTGGCCCTGGCCGCCTCCCGCACCGCGGCGCTCAATCTGATGCGGGATGCCGTCGACGCCCGCACCCATGCCGAAACGATCAATGCGGAGTTGCTGCGCGAAGTGGGCGAACGAAAACAGATCGAATGCGAACTGAAGAAGAACGAAGAGCAGGTCAAGGCGTCGCTGGCCGAGAAAGAGGTGATGCTGCGGGAGATCCACCACCGGGTGAAGAACAACCTCCAGGTGATCTCCAGCCTGATCAGTTTGCAGGTCGATACCCAGACCGACGAACGGATGCGGGCGGTATTCGGCGACGTGCGCGACCGTGTCCGCACTATGGCGTTGGTCCACGAAAAATTGTACCAGACCGGTGACATGGCGAAACTGAACTTCGCCGAATATGCCGCCAGTCTGTTGCAGTATCTCTGGCGCGCCCATGGCGCCCTGGCCGAGAAAGTGCGGCTCGATCTGGTGGTGGCGCCGGTGGCCCTGCCGATCGAGACAGCGGTGCCCTGCGGCCTGATCCTCAACGAACTGGCCGGCAACGCCCTCAAGCACGCCTTTCCCGAGAACGGTGGCGGCGAAGTGGCGGTCCGCCTGGATCATGATCCCGCAACCGGCGCCGTCTGTCTGCGGGTGCGCGACAACGGGGTCGGCCTGCCGGCGGCCATGGACTGGCGGCAATCGCCTTCGCTCGGGTTGCGGCTGGTGCAGATCCTGGCGGGACAGTTGCACGGGGCCGTGGCGGCGGGGGAGGGGCCTGGCACCGACTTCACCGTCACCTTTTCCCTCGACAGGTTCCGGACATGATCGAGCCTTCGCTTTTGATCGTCGAAGACGAAACCATTGTCGCCGAAGACCTGGCCTGCAAGGTCCGGCAACTGGGCTACCATGTGGCCGGTACCTCCACCACCGGCGAGAAGGCCCTTGAACTCGCCCGGCGGCTGCGGCCGGCCCTGGTGTTGATGGACATCCACCTGGCCGGGGCCATGGACGGCATCGCCGCGGCGCAGGAGATCCATCACGAGTGCAAGCTGCCGGTGGTGTTCCTGACGGCGCATTCCGACACGGAAACCATCGAGCGGGCACGGCAGGCCGAGGCAGTCGGCTATATCCTCAAACCGTTCGACGAGCGGGATCTCCGCATCCAGATCGAGATGGCACTGTACAAACACGCCACGGAACGAAGGCTGCGAGAGAGCGAGGCACGGCTGGCCGGCATCAACCGGATCCTGCAAGGAGCCTTGGCCTGCGACACGGAGGAAGAACTGGGCCAGGTTTGTCTGCACATTGCCGAACAGATCACCCAGAGTGCCTTCGGGTTCATCGACGATCTCGACGAGACCGGGCTGGTGTCGATCGCCATCAGCAACCCCGGCTGGGACGCCTGCGCCATTCCCCGTTCCGACGGCCTGCGCCGGCTCCTTGAGCAAAGGACGATCCGCGGCATCTACGGACGGGTGATCACCGATGGCAAGGGTCTGTTCACCAACGACCCCGCCAACCATCCCGACCGGGTCGGCATGCCCGAGGGCCATCCGTCGCTGACGTCGTTTCTCGGCGTGCCGCTGATGCGCGAAGGGGGCGTTGTCGGCCTGGTGGCGGTGGGCAACCGGGAAGGGGGCTACACCCGCACCGAGCAGGAGGCGCTGGAATCGCTGGCGCCGTCGATCGTGGAGGCCTTCTCGCGGAAACGGGCGGAGGAGAAACTCCGCAAGTCGGCGGCGGTCCTGCAAGCCACCAACATTAAACTGATCAGCTCCCGCCGGGCCACCCTGACGATGATGCACGATGCGATCGCCGCCCGCCGGCAGGCGGAGACGGTGAGCTTCGAGCTGCAACGCGAGGTGGCCGAACGGAGCAAGGTGGAGGAGGCGCTCCAGCGCCTCAATGATGATCTCGAACGGCGGGTCGAGGGGCGAACCCTGGAGTTGCAGGAGACCCAGAAAAAATTTCTCCATGCGGAAAAGCTGTCGGCCATCGGCAAGCTGTCGGCGTCCATTGCCCATGAATTCAACAATCCCTTGCAGGGTATTCTCTCGGTCCTCAGGGGGTTGAAAAAAAGGGCGGTGTTGAACCCCGAGGACCGGGAGTTGCTGGATGAGGCCATCGAGGAGACCGACCGGGTCAAGGACCTGATCCGCAGCCTCCGGGAGTTCAACAGCCCCAGTTCCGGCAAGAAGAGGTTCATGGACGTCCATAAGACCCTCGACTCCCTCCTCCTGTTGTTTAAAAGCGATTTCAAGGGAAAGCGGATTGCCCTCATGGTCGACTATGACGAGGGGCTGCCGCAGATCGAGGCGATTCCCGACCAGATCAAGCAGGTGTTGCTCAACCTCCTGACCAATGCCACCGATGCCTGCCTGCACAGCGGCGGCACGATCACCGTCGCCACCCGCCGGCTGGACGAGGACCGGGTGGCCATTGCGATCAAGGATACCGGCATCGGCATCGATCCCGAGGTCATGGACCTGATCTTTCAGCCCTTTTACACCACCAAGGCCGCGATCAAGGGAACCGGTCTGGGGTTGTCGGTCAGCCATGGGATCGTCAAGAACCACCAGGGGGAAATCCGGGTCGAGAGCCAGCCGGGGGAGGGCGCGACCTTCACCGTCATCCTGCCCATCGTGGGGGCGGGCGACGCCGATTGAGGTCGTCCGGTGGCGGTGTCCTACCGGAGGGGCACGGCGCGCCGTGCCCCTACCGCTCGGCCCCTGGGTTGTGCATGCGGGGCAAGGAGCGGGCCATGCCCGCGAACGAGATGCCGTTCATTTTGCGAATTTTTTTTTCGTTGGATCAACATGTTGTGATGGGAGGTCGATGCACGATGGAACAGCAAGAGTCAACAACAACATCGATTCTGTTTGCCGATGACGAGAAGCTTATCCGGAATTCCTTTGCCCGGGACCTGCGAACGGAAGGGTTCACGGTCACCGCCGTTGCCGACGGACGGGAAGCCATCGACGCCTTGAAGCAAGGGACGTACGATCTGGTGGTCACCGACCTGATGATGCCCGAGGTCGACGGGTTCAGCGTGTTGAAGGCGGCCAAGGAGCTGGCCACGCCGACCAGTGTCATCATCCTCACCGGCTACGGCGACATGCAATCCGCCATTGACGCCCTGCGGCTGGGCGCGGACGACTTCACTCTCAAGCCCTGCGAGGCCGAGGAACTCGTTTTCCGAATCCGGCGCTGCCTGGAGAAACGGAGCCTCCTGCAGCAACTGGCGGCGCAGAACCGGCAACTGGAGGAGGAAATCGGGCAACGGCGGGAGGCGGAAGCGCGGTTGCGGGAAAGCGAAACCCGTTTCCGCCTGGCGCTCGACGCCGCCTCCAACGGGGTCTGGGATCGCAATCTCCTCACCGGCGAGGTCTATTACGGGGTCAACTGGCAGCGCACCCTGGGCTATGACGGCGACAGCGGCATCGACAGCCGCTCCTTCGAGGAACTGCTGCATCCCGACGACCGGGCCAGGGTGCTGGCCGAGCGCGAGGCCCACATCCGGGGTAAAACCCCCCGCTACGAGGTGGAATACCGCATCCGCAACAAGGCCGGCGGCTGGCAGTGGATGCTGTCCCGGGGGCAGGTGATAACCAGGGATGCCCGGGGCCGGGCGCAGCGGATTATCGGCACCCTCACCGACATCACCCGGATGAAGGAGGTCGAGGCCGAATTGTACAACGTGCAGGCCGGATTGGAGCAACGGGTGAAGGAGCGGACGGCCGAGTTGTCCGAATCCAATGTCGCCCTCACCGTGCTGCTGAAAAAAAGGGAGGAGGATCGGGCCATCCTTGCCGAGCAGGTGCTTTCCAACGCCACCAAACTGGTGGAGCCGTTCCTCGACCGGCTGAACGAGAGCGGGTTGAGCGAGCAGCAGAAGATGCTGGTCGACATCCTCCGGACCAACATCAAGGAGCTGACCTCTCCGTTTGCCAGCCACTTTTCCTCCAAGCTGGTCCGGTTGACGCCGGCGGAGATTCAGGTGGCCAATATGGTCAAGCAGGGCAAGCGGAGCAAGGAAATTGCCGAGATCATGCACCTCTCCACCGGAACCATCAATATCCACCGCAAAAATATCAGGAGAAAACTTGAAATAGCCCACCAGAAGACCAATCTCCAGACCATGCTTTCGATCCATTCCTGACCGGTGGTCCGGCCGCCATCCCATGGCATGGTTTCAGTGTTGTATCGCCCGGAGGGTGGAGGCGCCCACCCCTGTGGGCGAAATAAGATACAAGGGGCACGGCGCGCCGTGCCCCTTGTCTGGACCCCGGCTTGCGCCGGGGTGACGAAGAACAAGCGACGATTTTCATAGAAGCAAGCCGGAAAGCCTCCCCCTGGTTCGGCAAAAAAGGGACGGACCTTGGTCCGTTCCGCCGTACCCATCTCCCTTTTTTCTCCTCTTTTCCGCAGAGAAAATTTATCGGTGCCAAAGTCCTCAGCCTGGCACCGGCATGAAGTTGCGCGCCGGCGTTGATGGTTTTGGCCATCGTTATTTTATCTCGCATGATATTTCAGATATCATTTTTATCTCCAATAATGTCCGGTTGTTTCTTTGGGCGCATTTGGTAGTCTTTGACCCAAATGAGACGGTCAGGCGGAAGAAATATTTCTTGTTTTGAGGAGATGCGCATGCAGACGGAACAGGTCAGGAGGAATGTCAGAGGCATCGAGAATCAAATCGGCTTGAAGGCGAAACGCGAACTGATCCGGTCGATTCAGGAGAAGCGGGGGGATATCCCCTGTTTCCAGAGCGGTCGGGAGTTCTGCGATCAGTATGAATGCCGCTGGCGGGGTGACTGCATGCCGGGCGGGGCGTAACCCGCCATCGTTGTCCGGGACGGATGAGGGACCGTTGGCCGGGGAGACATCGGGCCGCCGCAAAGAATGAACGATCGGGATGTCATGCAACGAAAATCGATCCTGTTGGCAGATTACGAGCAAAGCATTTTGGACAGCTTCACCAGGGAACCGGCAAGTGACGATTTCGTGGTAATGCTTGCGACCAACGGTGTGGAGGCGGTCGAGCTGATCAAGGCCAACCGCTTCGATGTCGTGGTCACGGCGCTGCTGATGCCGGGGCGCGATGGTGTGCAGATCCTGGAGGCGGCCAAGCAAAGAGACCGGCAGACCGTGGTCATTGTCCTGACCGGTTATGGCGACTTGGGATCCGTCGCCGATGCCCTGCGGCGGGGAGCCGATGACTTCCTGCAGAAACCCTGCGACCCCGGCGAACTGTTGTGCCGGATATCGAACGGCCTGGCCAGGCGGGAAAGGCAGCGCAAGATGGTCTGGTATGCGACCATGCTGCATGGTTGCCGACCCTGCGTCAGCCTGGGGGACGACGCTCGGCAGGAAGAACGGGGCCGGGGACCCTGGCGGACCCTGGAAGAGTTCTTCGGTCATGCCAGCGGGGTGCCGGCGTCTCTGGGGTGCAGTCCCGACGGCTTCGACGGCCAGAGACCCCAGTAATCTCCCGGCGGCGATTTCCCGGGGGCTGATGATACTCCCGTCCGGTCGAGAGGGCGGGCGGGAAGAGAGAAGGCAAAAGCTCAGCGGAAGGCGATCTATGATTCAACAACAACGAAGTTTTTCGACGATCGGCATGGAGCATCCGGCCCTGGAGTCGGGGCGCAAACAACGGGTGGTCAGAAAAATGGTTGACCGGGGGACGGGACCGGTCAAGGCGTATCGCGATATCCTGGAGGAAAACCGGTTGCTTTTTCAGGAGCTGTGTCTGAATCAAGCCGAACTGGAGACGCGCAACGATGAACTCCGCCGGCTCAAGGACGACCTGGGCCAGGCCAACGATCGTTTTTTCGACCTCTACAATCGAGCCCCCATGGGCTGTTGCACCATCACCGCCAACGGGTTGATCCTGGAGGCCAACCGGACGGCAGCGGTCATGCTGCAAGTCGAGCGGGAAGCCCTCATCGGCCAGCCGCTCTCCCGGTTCGTTCACCCGCAGGACCGGGACGCGTTTTCCTCCCATTGTCAGAGAATAAGCACCGGAGGCCCCCCGGGGGCGTGCGAACTGCGCATGATCAGGCCGGACCAGACGATCTGTTGGATACACCTTGCTTTGGTCGTTGACGACCAACCCGCTGGTGACAGGCAGGGGTGCCGGGTGGCGATGAGCGAAATCACGGCGCGCAAGCAGGCCGAGGAAGCGCGCAAACAAAGCGAGCAGCGGGCGCACGAGGCCAAGAACCTGCTGAAACTGGTGCTGGACACCATCCCGGTGCGGCTGTTCTGGAAGGACCTGACCTCGGCCTATCTGGGGTGCAATCACCTTTTTGCCCGCGACGCGGGATTCGAGGTCCCGGAGGAGCTGATCGGGCTGGACGATTACGCCATGGTCTGGAAAGAGCAGGCAGACCGGTACCGCGAGGACGACTTTGAAGTCATGGTCTCCGGGAATCCCAAATTGCATTACGAGGAATTGCAGACCACGCCCGAGGGCAAGCAGATCTGGCTCTCCACCTCCAAGGTGCCGATCCGGGATGCCACCGGCGCCATCATTGGAGTGCTGGGGGTATACGACGATATCACCTCCCGGAAACGGGCCGAGGAAGAATTGCTCAAGGTCCAGCATCTTGAGGCCCTGGGTTCCCTTGCCGGCGGCGTTGCCCATGATTTCAACAATATCCTCATGATCACCATGGGGTATATTTCTTTTGCCAAGGACCTTCTCGCGCCCACGGACAGGGGGCACGAACTCCTGACCCTGGCGGAGGAATCCATCCTCAAGGCCAAGGAGCTGACGCGGCAATTCCTCACCTTCTCCCAGGGGGGCAGCCCCATAACGCGTCTCCTTTCCATCGACAAACTGATCAAGATGTACAGCCATTTTGCCTTGAGCCAAACCCGATCGACCTGCGAACTCGTCACCTCCGACGATCTGTGGCCCGTTGAAGCGGACGAAGGGCAGATCGGCCAGGTATTGACCAACATCCTGATCAATGCCGACCAGGCCATGGCGGAGGGCGGCACCATCGCCATCGGCTGCGAGAATGCGGTGGTGGCCGAAGAGGACAGCCTGCCGCTTGCAGCCGGCCAGTATGTCAGGATATCGATCAGGGACCGGGGCAGGGGGATCGCCCGGGAGTATCTTGACAAGGTGTTCGATCCCTATTTCACGACCAGGGAAACGGGCTGCGGACTCGGGCTGGCCTCGGCCTATTCGATCATGAAGAAACATGGGGGCCACATCGCCGTGGAATCGGTTGCCGGGGAAGGCTCAACCTTCACCCTGTTCCTGCCGGCCTCGCCCCCTACCGTGCCGACCACCGCGATAGCGGTCTCGGCGGTCCGGTACGGGAATGGCAAAATCCTGGTGATGGCCAACGACGCCCTGGTGCTCAAGATCCTGGGCACCATCCTGGGGACACTCGGGTACGTGGCCGAATTTGCCGGGGATCGCGAACAAACCCTGGAGAAATACCGCGAAGCGCGGCAGTCGGGCTGGCCCTTCGATGTTGTCCTCATGGATGTGATGGCCCCCGAAGGCAGGGAGGGCAAGGAAACGGTGGCGGACTTGCTGGCCGTCGACCCGCAGGCCAAGGTGATTGTTGCCAGCGGCTACCACGACGATTCGATCGGGTCCGATTATGCGCGGCATGGCTTCAGCGGGGTGATCACCAAACCGTATCGGTTGTCGGAGCTGAATCGACGCATCCGGCAGGTCCTGCACGGGGCCTCTTGAGGCTTTTCAACCGGGCAACGCGTTGAGCAGCCGCACGAGCAGGCGGGCATGGAATCGCCCGGAGGGCCGGGCTCCGACGGTCCGGGGGCAAGGCCCCAGGGTGCAGGAGCCCACCCCGTGAGCGAAAAGCGACGATTTCCACATAAAAAAATCAAAAAAGGAGAAACCGATGTTTTGCAACCAGTGTGAACAGACCGCCAAGGGGAAAGCCTGCACCGTGGTCGGGGTGTGCGGCAAGAATGAAGAGGTCGCCGATCTGCAGGATCTGTTGATCCATGCCTTGCAGGGGTTGGCCCTTTTCGCCCGCGAGGGCCGGAAGGCGGGCATCGTCGACGAGCCCACCGATCTTTTTGTCCTCGAGGCCATTTTTTCCACCCTGACCAATGTCGATTTCGATCCGGATCGCTTCGTGGCCCTGATCAGGCGGACGGTGGAGCTGCGCGAGGCCATGAAGGCCAGGGTGGCGGCGGCCGGTGGCAAGGTCGACTTCACTGCGGCCGCGGCATCCTTCCTCCCCGAGGGGTCGGCCGGCGACATGGCGGTCCGGGGCAAGGCCCTCAACCTGATCGAGAACCTGGACCCGGATGGGGATGTCCGCTCGCTCAAGCAGACCGTGCTCTACGGCCTCAAGGGTATTGCCGCCTATGCCGATCATGCCGCCATTCTCGGGCAGACGGATCCGGCGGTCCCCGCCTTCTGCTACGAGGCCCTGACGAGCATGATGGTCAGCAACATGACCGTGGAACAGGGCGTGTCCCTGGCGATGAAGACCGGCGAGGTCAACCTGCGGGCCATGGAGCTGCTCGATGCGGCCAACACCGGCACCTACGGCCATCCGGTGCCGACCCCGGTACCGCTCGGCCATCGCAAGAACAAGTGCATCCTGGTCTCCGGTCACGACCTCCACGACCTGAAACTGCTCTTGCAGCAGACCGAGGGCAAGGGCATCGACATCTATACCCACGGCGAGATGCTGCCCTGTCACGGCTATCCGGGGTTGAAAAAATACCCGCACTTCTACGGCCATTTCGGCACGGCCTGGCAGAATCAGCAAAAAGAGTTTCCCGAATTTCCCGGCCCGATCCTGTTCACCACCAACTGCATCCAGAAGCCGCAGGGCGTCTACATGGACCGGGTGTTCACCGACGGCCTGGTCGGCTGGCCGGGCGTCAAGCACATTGTCGGCAAGGACTATTCGGCGGTGATCGCCATGGCCCAGGCCATGGACGGGTTCACCGACGAGGCGGACAAGGGCTCGGTGCTGACCGGTTTTGGCCGCAACGCCGTGCTCGGCGTGGCCGACAAGGTGATCGGGGCGGTCAAGGCAGGGGCCATCCGCCATTTCTTCCTGGTGGGCGGCTGCGACGGCGCCAAACCCGGCCGCAACTACTTCACCCGGTTCGTCGAGGAGGCCCCTGCCGACTGTGTGGTCCTGACCCTGGCCTGCGGCAAGTTCCGGTTCTTCGACAAGCAATTGGGCGACATCGGTGGCATCCCGCGGCTTTTGGATGTCGGCCAGTGCAACGATGCCTATTCGGCGGTCCAGATCGCGGTGGCCCTGGCCAAGGCCTTCGACTGCGGGGTCAACGACCTGCCGCTTTCCCTGGTGCTGTCCTGGTACGAACAGAAGGCGGTGGCCATCCTCCTGACGCTTCTCTACCTGGGTATCAAGGACATCCGTCTCGGCCCGTCGCTGCCGGCCTTTCTCTCCCCGAACGTGCTCCAGTTCCTGGTGGACACCTTCGGCATCAAGCCCGTCGCCGCCGATCCCCAGGAGGATTTCAAGGCCATCCTGGGGTGATCGCCCCTGGCCGAACGACGAGCGGGCGATCGAACCCGCTCGTCCCTTCGCAACCACCAACAGACGAATGAGGAAAAAGATGAAACAGGTCAAAATCGACGATGATGAGTGCATCGGCTGTGGCGCGTGCGTGGAACTGTGTCCGGACATTTTCGCCTTCGACGACCATCGCAACAAGGCCTATGTCATCACTCCCGAGGGAGGGAACCAGGAATGCATCGAGGAGGCGGTGGCTTCGTGCCCGGTGAGCTGTATCAGCAACGAGGAGGAATGATCCCGAATTCGACGAAAATATAAGGGGATTTCTTTTGTATGCGCAAGGAGCGGGCCATGCCCGCGAGGTCCGGAATGCCAAAGACCGGCGTGGTGTCGCGCCAAGCATGCCGGTGGAAAAGAACATCATGCCTGCAAACCACGAATAACTCCCGGAGGATCGCTATGAATATCTATGAGTTCGCCATGAAGATGGAGAAAGACGGAGAGCTGTATTATCGCCAATTGGCCAAAGGCACCACCGTGTGGGGACTTGCCGACATATTCACCATGCTGGCCGCCGAGGAGGTCAAGCATTTCAACCTCTTTGAAAAGCTGGCCAGGAAGGAGCCCGATCCGCAGCTCGCGGAAACCAACATCCTGAGCAATGTCAAGAACACCTTCGTGGCCATGGCAAAGAAGGTGAAAGACGGGTACCACGTCGATTCCACGCGGGAGTCCGAGGAATACAGGAAAGCCTGTACGATCGAGGAGATGAGTCGCTCTTTTTACCTGGAAAAAGCGCAACTGGCCGAACATGCGCATCTCCGGGAGATTTTGTTGCGATTGGCCGCGGAGGAGGAGAAGCATCTACGCATCATGGAAAATATCGTGGAATTCGTGACCAGGCCGGAACCGGGCAATTGGCTTGAAAATGCGGAATGGCACCACCTGCAGGAGTACTGATGCCGGTTTGTCTGCACGGGGCACCGAAGGGCCAGGAAGCGCCGGTCGGAGGGAGACTCCACGCGGCCCGGCCGCATGGAGTCGATCCTTTGTGGATAGAATCCCTATCCATTTTCCCCTTCATTTTTCCCCTATTGCCTTTTCCCGACTCTCTGGCCATATTGCTTTATTCACCACGCATGGGGAAGGGATTCATGCGCGGCCCGCCCCGGAGGATTCCCGGTGGCCGGCGTCTCGACGACCAGGGGCTCCCGTCTCCACGGGGGCTTCGGGACAGGTGACCACTTCCATCCCTTGGTTTGCGGAGAAAATATGGGCAGGAAATCGATATTGCTCGTCGACGATGAACGGCTGATCCTGGAAAGTCTTGCCCGAGAATTGACCAGCGAATCGCGGGGGTTTGACGTGGCCCTCGCATCGAGCGGGGAAGAGGCGGTCGCCAAGTTGAACGATCGGTTCTGGAACCTGGTGGTGACCGATCTGGTCATGCCGGGGCTTGACGGGTTGCAGGTCCTGAATGCGGCAAAACAGGTGAATTCCCGGACCATGGTCATCGTGCTGACCGGCTACGCGAACCTGGAAGCCGCCATTGACGCTCTGCGGCTGGGGGCCGACGATTTTCTCCAGAAACCCTGCGATGTTGATGAATTGTTGTACCGCATGGCCAACTGTTTCCTGAAGCAGGACCTGCTGTCCAAGGTCCACTTCTATGAAAGCATTCTTCCGGTTTGCTGTTACTGCAAAAAAATCCGGCACGATGTGGAGGAGGAGCAGGGGCAGGGCAACTGGTACAGCCCGGAGCAATATTTCATCAAAGTCAAAGGGGTCAAGATCTCCCATGGATGTTGTCCGGAATGCTTTAAACGACATCTGGCGGAAATCGATTCTCACGAGCCATAAACCTGCCCGGTTGGTCATCTTCTAACCTTCGGTATTGGTAGCATTCTCTGTCAAGAGGATAATTTGCCTATCCATTTTCTCTCCATTTTATCTTTATTTCCAAATTCATTTCCTCGATTTATTGTTGTTTTAGGTGAGGGGCTTACTCTGTTTGTCAGTGGCGACCGACAGAGGTTGGAGGCTCCGCCAACTCCGGGGCATTATTGAACACTTTTCGAGGGAGGAGCACATGCAGAACATTCAGGAGATTATCGTGCCGGTCGATTTTCATCAGCACACCGATGACCTGGCTGCCTTTGCCATCGATGTCGCCAACAAGCTGGGGGTAAAGCTCACCTTCCTGCATGTCATGGGACACGTGGCCGGCATGGCAGCCTACACCGAGGAGTATCCAACCGCCTTTGCGGCTGTGGACGAGGAACTGTTCGGCTACGCCCAAAAGAGGATGGACGATTTGTTGGCAGCCAACAAAGGTCGTTGCGCCGGGTGTAGTGGTGTCGTGATCAGGGGAGATGCGGCCGACGGTATTGTCGACTATGTCCGGGAGAATGAGAGCGAGCTGATCATCATGGGCACGCACGGGGCCAAGGGCATCGAGAAGATCCTGCTCGGCAGCGTGGCGGAAAGGGTGTTGAAGCGGGCCTCTTGTCCGATCCTGATCTTCAACCCGTACAAGGGTGAACGAGGCTACCAGATCACCGCGCCGATCAACGAGGTCGTGGAACCCGTATAAGCCGTTGGGCTGGCGGTGCATCCCGCCATCGCATGACGTCGGACAGGGGCGCCCGAAGGAAGGGGCTGCCCCGCGACGTCTTTATCACGCCCGGCCATCAAGGCCGGCGTATCGGCCTGTCGTTTAACCTGGCCGTTGTCCCCCGATCCCGATGCCGCCATCTTCACCGCATGGAGGGTTTATGAACGACAAGAAAAAAGAGGAAAAGAAACAGGAAGTGCAGAAAATGCCACCCCGGATGCCGCTCTCGCCATTCGAACGGTTCGATCTCCTGTCCGACTCCGGTTTTTTCAAGGAAATGGATCGGATTTTCGATGAGTACCTGCCCCATCGTTTCTGGCGGCAGTTTCAACTCGGATGGCCGGGCAGGGTGGCTGCTCATGCCATGGCGCCGTTCGAGGGCAAGACGCCTTCCGTCGATGTCCTGAACCGGGAAAACGATTTTCTGATCAAGGCCGAATTGCCCGGCGTGGAGAAAAAGGACATCAATATCACCATCGCCAACAATACGGTTACCCTTGAGGCCCGCATGAGCAAGGAGGAAAAGGAGGAGAAGGGTGAGTATTATCGGCAGGAAATCTGCCGCGGTTCTTACCGGCGGACCATCGAGTTGCCGGAAGCGGTCAAGGACAGCGAGGCCAAGGCGACCTTTCAAAATGGCGTTTTGGAGCTGACAATCCCCAAACAGGAAAAAACAAAGAAAACGACTATCCGCATCGAATGACGGTGAGGCGGCGGATACCTTTGGGGATTGTTTCAACGTTTTGATGGTCTCGCCGAAAGGTGATTCCTGTTCTGGTGTTTTGACTTTTTACGATACCATCAATATTCAGTTGGGCCTGAATCGGGATCGTCCCGATTCAGGCCGTTTTGTTTCCTCGGCGGGAGAGACGATCCCGCCTCCAGGACAAGCGCTCCTCTCAGGCGTCCATGCAATCGCAATAGTCCCGATCCAGGCAAAGGCATTGGAGCACAGGGCCTGTTCCGTCTTCGGCGGCCGGTCCGTTGCCGTTATGGACCAATAACCGGGCATCACCCTTTGTTTCGACCACTGGCGTCTGGCACGATCCGTCCCTCAGTCGACTTTGCGTTCTGATGCCATTACCGCCACCATTGCCGTTTCCAGCCATTGCCGGCGCCGCCATCATCGCGATCACTCCTGCCACGATCAACAACCTGCCAACAGTTTTACTCGCACGCATAATAGTTCTCCTTTTGCTGTGATCCGGGAACGGTGGATAGTTGATCTATCCACAATGAAATCGTATCCGGTTGATCAGTTGCGCTACCTAGTCAACGTGGGAGAAGCAAAAGGGTTACGAACTTTCTGCAAAATGAACCGCTTCGGGGAGGTGTCGGTTCGACCGGCAGGGAGAAATTTCATCGGCTTGCTGGTCGAGATTTCCCGCTATCGCTCGAACATGACACAACAAATCGCCGCAATCCCGCGAACTGCTCCGGGGGCACGGGGTGCCATTGGCATTGTGCAACAACCTCTTCCGGCATTGTTTCCTCCGACGAAGAAAAAAATCTGTAACTCTTTGAATTGAAACCCGTTAAAGAAACATAATGGAGCGTTTCGGTCAGTTCTACAGCGAAAACAAGGAGAAGCTCTTTGGCTATCTCCTCCGCAAGTCCGGCAGCACGCATCTTGCCGCCGATCTTGTGCAGGAAAGCTATACCCGTTATATCGAGCGCTATCGACACCAGGAGTTGAGCGTTGCCTTGTTGTTCACCATCGCCCGGAACATTTTTCTGGATCATGTCCGCAATCAGCGCCCCCAGGCCGATATCGACGATATCCCCGCGGGTATGGCGGATGATCAGGAGCACCTTTTCATTCGGCGGGAGGAGTCGAGACAGATTCTGGCCGCCCTCCAACAACTCGATGAAGAAGACCGCGATATCCTGTCGTTGATAGCGAGCAGTGGCCTGACCTATCGTGAAATCGCGACCATCAAGAATTGCAGCGAAGGCAGCATCAAGGTCCGGGTTCACCGGGCTCGGCAGAAATTGAGGGCAATCCTGCCAGCGGAGTCGTTATGAAGGAATATCTCATCAGTCTCTATATCGATAACGAGTTGGATCTCGATGAAAAGATGACATTCGTGACCACGGTCCATGGCGACCGGTCGTTCACGGAAGAGGCCCTGACCTTGCTCAGACAGGAAAAACGGCTGCGGGCCACGCTCACGCATCCCATGGCCGTTCCGGCCGGGCCGCCGATTCCGGATCGCAATGCCTTGCCGAGGCCTCCTTTTTTTTCCTCTTGGTTCAAGCCGATTGCAGGATTTGCCTTGGCAATGATCCTGGGCGGCCTGTTCTTCTTGCTGTACCCCAAGCCGGCGTCGGTCCTTGGGCCGGAAGAACAGCACCGATTTGTCATTTATCTCCCTGAAAGCAGCCAAGCCCGGATTGCCGGCACCTTCACCGGGTGGCAGCCGGTCCCCATGGAGCGGGTCGGCACCAGCGGCTACTGGACGCTGACCCTCCCGGTAGGCCGGGGAGAGCATCGGTACAGCTATTTGATTGAAGATGGCCGGCAAATCGCCGATCCCACGGTCGCCGCCAGGGAGCAGGATGACTTTGGCGGAGAAAATTCGGTGATCGAGGTGCGGATGGCGATATGAGCAGGAAACTGGCGATGATTCTTCTGGCCGCCTGCGTGCAGGGGTGTGCGGCCCGGCATCAGGCAACCGTCCAGGCCGACACGGTGGTTCTTTCTCTACATGCGCCCCAGGCCGCACGGGTCCAATTCGCTTCTTCCGAAGATCGGTATGCCGTGCATGAGGCCAGGAGGAATCCGGACGGAGTTTGGATCGTCGCCGGCCTGCCGAACCGGGAATTTCAATATTTTTATCTTGTTGACGGCAAGATGTTTATCCCGGATTGCCGTTTTCGGCAGCACGATGATTTCGGCACCAGCAACTGTAGATATCTGCCCTAGCCAGGGGCGCCGGAACAGATAGGCGGAACAGGCAAGACATCGAACGATACGATGAACGTGAGGAATGTATGATAGCAGTATTTATGCGATCGTTGGTCCTAGTGGCGTTGTTGACGACAGCGGCGGGGGCGGAGGACACCGGGGCCGATCCCGCGCAACTGCGGACCGTTGCCAGCAACCTGATGCGGGCCGGAATGACCGAGAACGACGCGGCCGGCATGGTGCAAAGCATGCAAGCGGCCCGATATACCACCGAACAGATGCACCTGATCGGGCAGCAGATTCAGAATGCGGGTGAAGAGCATGTGCGGGACGCGGTGGTCAGCAAGATCAGGGAAGGTCTGGCGAAACAGGTCGGAGCTGACGGCATTGTCAAGGCCACCAACCGGGTGCGGGAACGCTACGGATTTGCCACCCAGATGGCGGCACGACTTGCCGGGGGACAATCTGCGGAATTGAGTGCGATCATCGCCGACGGCATGAGTTCCGGCCTGACCCAGCAGGATGCCGAGAGGATTGCCAATGGACTGGTGGCCCGCGCTCAGCGGGTGGGGAGCATGGACCGGCAGCAGGCCTTGGCGGCCGCGACCATGACCACTTCGCGCGACATGGTGCGTCTGGGCGTTTCTTCCGAAATGGCTTCGGAAGTGGTGGGAGCGGCGCTGGCACAGGGGTATGATGCGGCCTCCATGCAGATGTTGCGCGATGTGTTCAATGCCCGGCGGATGCAGGGCGACCTGAATCAGGTTGCCCAACGTCTCGGATTGGCGATCCGGCAAGGGGTGCAGGCGAGGGACATCGGCAAGCACGCAGGTGGTGGCGGCAGCGGATCGGGAGGTGGCAGCGGTTCCGGCGGTACCGGTTCGGGGGGCGGCTCCGGGGCGGGAGGTGGCTCGGGTTCGGGTGGAGGTGCCGGAGGTGGAGGTGCCGGAGGTGGAGGTGCCGGAGGTGGAGGTGCCGGAGGAGGTGGTGCCGGAGGAGGCGGAGGCGGCAAGGGCGGCTCGGGTGGAGGTGGAGGCGGCAAGGGTGGCGGCCGTTGAGCCGTCAGTGGCGGATATCCATTCGCAACGCCTGCAATCGTGAGGCTTCCTGCGGTTGATAGTCTCGCAAAAAGGTGGTTTCTCTCATGGCGACGAGCAATCTCTCAATTATTTCCAAGAGTTCTCGCTGCGCTCGAAATGCCAAGACGGAGGTTTTCCTCCTTGTTGCAAACCGGTCACGGTTGGATCAGATTGAATCCCCGCAAAGCCGCTGCTCCAGTTGCCGGGCCAGGTCGAGCATGGCTGCGATTTCCGCCCTGGTCGGCACCTTGACGGTGCAGGCGTAGGGATCGCAGATCTCCTGGTAGCTGTCGAGGTGGCGGAGCGGTTCCTCCATGCCCCGGACGGCGTTCGGCAACCATTCTTCGAGCGCGGCCGCCAGGTCGTGCATGGTGTGGTTGTAGGGCAGGCGGCCGATCGCCATCAACGCGCTCATCACCAGCTTTTCAATCGCCATGGCAATGAGATTGTAGAGAATCTCGGTGGTGAAGGCCTTTTTTTCTTTCCGAAAGGCGCATTCCGCCAGATTGAGGAACTGGTTACCCACCAGCCGATACTGCTGCCAGTCTTCGATGGCGTGGGTGTGGATGTCGGCGAAGCCCACCAGGGCAGGTTGGGGGAAAGGGGCCATGGGTCGCTCCATTGCGGCGCCGATCGCGGTGCCGGCTTATAGATGTTGTCGTAAACAGATCAGCGCGGTTGTCTGCCAGCCGATCCGGTCGTAAAAAGCCAGGGCCGGCGGATTATGCTTGTCGGCCAGCAGTTGCATCCGGCTGGCTCCCCGTCCCTTGGCCCAGGCTGCCAGGGCCGCCATCAACATGCGGCCGAGCCCCTGCCCCCGCCATCGGGGATCGATCACCATGTCCTCGACCAGCACCGCCGGACCGCCCTCGGCGGTGGAAATCACCAATTGGCCGGTGCACATGCCGACGACCTGCCCGGCCGCCTCGGCCACCAGGATGCACCCCCGGTCGTTGTCGAGCATCAGGGCGAGCCCCTGCCGCTGCTTGGTCGCATCGAAGCTGAAATCCTCTTCGATGGTGAACAGGAACCGAAGCAAAGCAACCAGTTGTTCCAGGTCGTTCTGCCGGGCCGGGCGGATAAGGGGCATGGGGCTCGTTTCCATGGTTATGATATGAAAATCGTCGGTTGCTCTTCGTCACCCCGCGCTAGGCCAGGGCCCAGAACCAACTCTTTTCCGGATTCCGGCCTCCGCCGCAATGACGGCCACAGTAGGGGCACGGCGCGCCGTGCCCCTACTTTATTCGTTGTAGCTGGTCCAATCTGGTCCAGTCATGCTGGTTATTCGATCAGGTAATCGCCCGCCGGCTCGCCGGCCCCAATGGAGTCGAGAATGGCGTCGATGATGTCGGTGCTGGTCACGCCCTTGTACCACCAGTTCTCCGGCTGGACCACCATCACCGGGCCGGCCTCGCACTGCTTGAGGCAGCCGGTGGCGATGACCTGGACGTCCAGGCCGCGATCGAGGATCTCCTCCTCGATGTATTGGAGAAAGCCGTCGGTCTGTTTGTGGCAGAGGCCCTTGGGGTCGCCTTTGGTGCGGAAGCTTTGACAAACGAGGATTTGTTTTTCGGGGATAGCCATTTTTTTATTCCTTCCTAGAGGGTGGTTTTGTTGTTTTCTGTTTTTTCCGTCGTTATTCAGGTTGGTTAGGCCAGAGCCTTTTGGGCTTTTAGGCTGGAGTCTGTTAGGGATGGAGGATGGGCGTCCGTTCCATTCCGCAACCAGATTTTTTGCCTGAACGCCTACAGCCTAACCGCCTTATTTCTTACATTTTTGCTTCTTGCCGCCACCGTAGAGCACGTCGACCGTGCCCTCGATGTTCTCCTCGGTGAGGATGACCCGGATCCCCCGAGCACCCAGCACCTCCCGGGGACGCTGGCCGGCGCTGGCTGCCAGCAGGGCAAAACAGTCGTGCAGGGTGGCGGCCAGTTGCTCCCAGCGCGATTCGCCGCCGCCTGCTTCCGGAGCCTGGCGGGTTTCGAGCAGGCAGGTGAGGCCGTCCTCCCGCGGACCGTAAATAAGGAAGGTCCCGGTTTGGCCGAGATGGAGATCGACCTCCATGCCGCTCGCGCTGGCCACCGCCACCCGAGGTCGTTCGGCAGTGGGTTTGGGCAGGCCGGTGGACACGGTGGGGGCGGCAGAACAGCCACAGGTGGTGCCGGTTCCACAAATGGGGCCACAGTCGCAGCCGCAGTTTGTCACTGGGATCTGGTCAAAGGTGGTCGGCAGGAACCGGTCGGCGAGCTTGGCGATCTGTTCCATGTGCAGCCGGGTTGCCGGTGGCGGCGCGTTGGTCTGGGACGGATCGGGAGCAAAGGGGACCAGTTCCATCCCGCTTGCCCCCAGTTCGGCCATGGTTTCGGCGATGGTGGCCACCTGATGGGCGTTGATCCCGGGGTAGACGGTGGTGCGGATCGTCACCGCCACGTCGGCGTCGACCAGGGCCGGGATGGCCTTGGCCTGTTCCTCCAGCAGCAACGGCACCACCTCCTTCAGCGGCACGGTCTTCTTGCCCGGACGAATCCAGGCGTAAAGTTGCTCCGCCGTGGCCGTATCCAGGGTTTCGACCAGCAGGGTGAGGCGGTTGAGCCCCGCCGCCGCCAGTTCGGCTCCATGCAGAGCGCCGCCCAGACCGAGCGTGGTCAGGCCGATGGTCAAGCCGGGGTGTTGCTGCTTCAAGAGGGCCATGGTGGCCAGGGTCGCGGCCATGGTGGCCAGCGGATCGCCGGGGCCGGCCAGCTCGACCCGGGTCAGGGCCGGGTAGCGACCGGTCTCCGCCAGGACCTCCGCCGCAGTCAGCGCCTGGCTGGTCTTGCCTTCCGGGGCATGGCGCAGGCGGCAGAACGCCAGCGGGGCGACCGGCAAGCGCAAGGAGGTTACGGTTTCGCTTGGCTGAGCGGCGAATCCCTGTGCACTGGTGATGGGAATAACAGTCATGATCGTCCGCCCGGGGATGGAAGAAGAAATGTCCGGAGGAGGGACAAGGAGAACCTCCCCCGGACGGTTATGGTTAATAGACCAGTTCGAACTTCTGCTCCGGGGCATCCCGATCCTGGCGATCCAGGAGGGCGCCCAGCACCTTTTCCAGGAAGCGCAAGCCCCCCTTGTAGCCGACAGTGGGGAAGTACTGGTGCCCCTGGCGGTCGAGGATGGGGAATCCCCAGCGGATGAAGGGGATGTCCTCGTCGCGGGCGATGTACTTGCCGTAGGTGTTGCCGATCAACAGGTCCACCGGCTCGTTCTTGATCCATTGATGCAGGAGGAACATGTCGCCTTTGGCGCGGACGTTGACCTCAAAGGGCATGTCCTTGGTCAACTCCTTGATCCGTTTTTCAAACCGCTTGCCCGGCGTGCCGGTGACCAGGTGCACCGGGCACATGTCGATGGAGACCAGGAACTCGGTCATGGCGATCAACTGATCCGGGTCGCCGTACAGGGCCACCTTCTTGTGGTAGAAGTACTGGTGCATGTCCGAGATCAGGTCCACCAACTGGCCGCGCTCGTAGGAGATCTCCTCCGGGACCACGGTGCCGCTGACGATGCGCAGGGCATCGATGAACCGGTCGGTGGCCTTGAGCCCGAACGGCATGTCCAGGATCCGGCAGGGCACCTTGTGCTTGGTGTCGAGCAGCCGGGCCGCGTCGGCCGAGCACCACTCGCCCAAGGCCAGGGTGCCGATGGCGTCGCCGCACCCCTTGAGCTCGGCCACCGTCACCCCGCCCTGGGGAAACATGTGGTATTCGCCGGAGAGCGGACCATTCAATACGCCGGAGGTGTCGGGGAAGAGGGTGATGTCGGCGCCGACCAACTTGGCCAGCCGCTTGATCTCCTCCATGTCCGAAGGTTCCACCCAGCCGGGGATGACGTTGACCTTGCCGTTTTTCTTGCCCGTGGGCACGGCCAGATCGGCCATGGCCTTGACCATGTTCGAAAAACCGGTGACGTGCGAGCCGACGTAGCTCGGAGTCGGGGCGCCGATCAGGGTTTTGCCCGCGGGTACGGTGCCTTCCTTGTAGGCCTTGTCGAAGATCTGGCTCAAGTCGTCGCCGATGGTCTCCGACAGGCAGGTGGTGTGCACGGCGATGACTTCAGGGTTGTAGACGGTGAAGATGTTGTTGATGGCCTGGAGCAGGTTGGCCTGGCCGCCGAACACCGACGAACCTTCGGTGAACGAACTGGTGGCGGCGGAGACCGGCTCCTTGTAGTGCCGGGTTAGGGCGCTGCGGTGGTAGGCACAGCAGCCCTGGGACCCATGGCTGTGGGGGAGACAGCCGTGGATGCCCAGTGCCGCGTACATGGCGCCGATGGGCTGGCAGGTCTTGGCCGGATTGATGGTCACGGCGCTGCGCTCGGTGATTTCCTTGGGTGTATGTCGAAGTAGCATTGTTCTGCCCTCTTGGTTGATACGTTTATGCACGTTGTTGGTTCCGCTGGCGGTGCCATGCGGAGTGCCGACCTTTCATTGTTTGTTGTGGCCGGCCAATCCGGTCCAGCCCCGCTGGTTATTCCCACACGTAGGTGGCTGACAGTTCGGGGCTTTCCTGCCAGGGCGCCTTCATGTAGCCCCAGACCTTGCTGTTCACCAGCCGGTCGATCTCCTGGTAGAAATTGACCGCGCCCTTGAACCCGGCATAGGGACCGCCGGAATCGTAGCTGTGCAGCTGTTTCATGGGGACACCCAGTTTCTGGATGGAGAATTTCTCCTTGATGCCGGCGCAGAAGATATCCGGCTTCATCAGTTCCACCAGCTTCTCGGCCTCGTACTGGTTGAGGTCGTCGATGACCAGGGTGCCCGGCTCCATGTCCGGGATGATGCCGTCGTACTCCTTGAACTTGTAGCCCTTGTCCGTCAGCGCCTTGATCTCCGCCTCGGTCTTGCGCGGCTTGAACCGGGTCGGATCGGCCTCGACCTCCAACTCCTCGATGTTGCGGCTGTCGGCATCCACCTTCAGGTTGGGGATGACATGCCTGCCCTCGTAGTCGTCGCGGTGGGCGAACTCGTAACCGGCGGAGACCGTCTTCATGCCCATCTCGGCAAACAGGTCCTGGTAGTGATGGGCCCGAGAACCGCCGACAAAGAGCATGGCGGTCTTGCCGGTGGTGCGCGGCAGCACATCCTGCTGCACCGCCTCCACCGCCGGCATCTCCTCGGCGATCACCGCCTCCACCCGGTCGATCAGCTTTTGGTCGCCGAAGTACTCGGCGATCTTGCGCAGCGACTTGATGGTCGACTTGGCGCCGATGAAATTGACCTTGATCCAGGGGATGCCGAACTTGGTTTCCATCATGTCGGCCACGTAGTTGATCGAGCGGTGGCACATGACGCAGCTTAAGTCCGCCATGTGGGCGCTGGCAAACTGGTCGTAGGTCGAGTTGCCGGAGAAGGTCGAGATGGTGGTGATGCCGCATTTGCGCAGGATCCGGTCGATCTCGAAACCGTCGCCGCCGATGTTGTACTCGCCCAAGAGGTTGATCTTGTATTCGCCCGCTTTCTCTTCGTTGTTCTCGCCGACCATGTGGGTGAAGACCTGGTTGTTGGCGATATGGTGGCCGGCCGACTGGGACACGCCCTTGTACCCCTCGCAACTGAAGGCAAAGACGTTGCAGTCGCCCAGTTTTTCCTTCATGGTCCGGGCCACGGTGTGGATGTCGTCGCCGATCAGGCCCACCGGACAGGTGGCGAAAATGGTGATCGCCTTGGGGTGGAACAGGTCGTAGACCTCCTGGATGGCTGTTGCCAGCTTCTTTTCCCCGCCGAAGATGATGTCCGAGTCCTGCATGTCGGTGGAGAAGCAGTAGGGCATGTAGTTCTCGCCGTCGACGCCGGCATCGGTCTGGTTGCGCCGGGTGAGCCAGGCGTAAAAGCCGCAGCCGATGGGCCCGTGCACCAGGTTGACGATGTCGCGGGTCGGACCCATGATAACACCCTTGCAGCCGGCGTAGGTGCAGCCGCGCATGGTGATGATGCCGGGGATGGTGCGCACGTTGGCGGAGATCTCCGGGGTGGTGTTCTCCTGGGCCTCGTTGATCAGGATCTGTTTGGCCCTTTTACGGGCCACCTTGGTCGGATATTGTTTGAGCAGCTCTTTCTTGATGTCCGTGGGCTCCCACTGGACGAGCTTTTTCTTTGCAATGGCCATGTTCTTCTCCTTGGGCTCTCAGGATATCGATTTGATGCCGGCTTCGCCCGTTCGTACCCGGACGGCGTCCTTGATCGGCAGGACGAAGATCTTGCCGTCGCCCGGTTTTCCCGTCTTGTTGGTGGTGATGAGGGTGTCGACCACGGTATCGACGAAGTCGTCTTCAACGACAATGGTGATCACCCGTTTGGGGTACAGTTTGCCCTTCTCGCCCAGCAGCGAGGCCGCCTCTTCGAACCCGTCCTCGGCGCCGGCCAGGACCTGGGTGTTGACGAATCCTATGCCCCGGCCCGTGGCCTCGTGGGCAAAGAACGCATCCACTCCGGCCTCGGTCAGGGCCTTCTTGGTCTGGTTCATCATGTTCATGCGCACGATGGCGATCACCTCTTTCATGCCGCTACCTCCGCCCCTTCCTTGATGCCGGAGCTGATGGTGTAGGAGCACTCTACGTCGCTGATGAAGATCTTGCCGTCGCCAAACGCGCCCTTGGCGCCGGAACGGGCGGTGTTCATGATGGTGTTGATGACGAAATCCTTGTCCTCTTCGTTGATGACGCTCATCAGCATGGTCTTGGGGATCTCGTCGTAGGTGACTTCGCCGATCTTGATGCCGCGCTGCTTGCCGCGGCCGGCGACCGAGTATTTGGTGACTGCCGGGAAGCCCGCATCCATGAGAGCGGCAAGAACGGCGTCGGCTTTTTCGGGGCGGATGATGGCTCTGATCATGATCAACATGGTGTATCTCCTAATAGGTGAATAGTCTGTAAGTGTTTAGTCTGTAGGTGGATAGCTCTGTAGGTTGTTTAGCGCGTAGGGGGCTGACGGAGGAAGCCCAACGCCTCTTGTTGGGCTGCGCTGCGCTTAGCCCAACCCCAACCTACCGACTCTCCTTAGGTGAAGAGTCTATAGGTGTTTAGTCTGTAGGTTGATAGTCTGTAGCACGTAGGTTGGGCTGCGCTGCGCTTAGCCCAACCTACCGACCGTTTTTCCTAACAGACTACAGTCTAAACAACCTAAACCCTCTTACGCTTCCATCAGGCCGTAATCCAGGAGCAGTTGTTCCAGTTCCTCGATGGCGAGCGGCTTGGGGATGACGAACATCTGGTTCTCGTCGATGGCCTTGGCCAGGCTCCGATAGGCATCGGCCTGTTTGACCTCCGGGTTCCACTCGATGACGGTCTTGCGGTTGATCTCCGCCCGCTGGACGTCATTGTCGCGGGGGACAAAGGCGATCATCTGGGTGCCTATCTTCTTGGCCAGCTCCTCGATCATCTCACGCTCGTTATCCACCGCGCGGGAGTTGCAGATCAAACCGCCCAGGCGGACGTTGCCGGATTGGGCGAACTTCATGATGCCCTTGCAGATATTGTTGGCGGCATACATGGCCATCATTTCGCCGGAGCAGACGATGTAGATCTCCTCGGCCTTGCCGTCGCGGATGGGCATGGCAAACCCGCCGCAGACTACGTCGCCGAGGACGTCGTAGAAGGCATAGTCCAGGCCCTCGCTCGGATCGTAGGCCCCGAGTTGTTCGAGCATGTTGATCGAGGTGATGATGCCGCGACCGGCGCAGCCGACGCCCGGTTCCGGTCCGCCGGACTCGACGCACCAGGTGCCGCCGTACCCCATTTTCCGGAGATCGGCGAGTTCCACATCCTCACCCTCTTCCCGCAGGGTATCGAGGACCGATTTCTGGGCCAGTCCGCCGAGCAGCAGGCGGGTGGAGTCCGCCTTGGGGTCGCAGCCGACCACCATGACCTTTTTGCCCATTTCAATCAAACCGGCCACCGTGTTCTGGGTGGTTGTGGATTTGCCGATGCCGCCTTTGCCGTAAATAGCCACCTTTCTCATTGTTGCGTCTCCTTCTTGATGTGTTCTCTATGTTCACAGGGGGTTGGTTCCTTTGTCACCAGCGAGGCCCGGGAGAAGAGATGGATCTCTCCGGGTTGCCTGCTCTATGGCAAGGGGTGTGCCAAGAAGGAGTTTCATTTTTTTTAGCTGTATTGTCGAGATGTTGAGTGGGTCAATAGGGTGATGGTGGGCAAAAGGGCCCGAAAACCACCCCCTTCAGGAATGTCGCGACATGGACAATTAAGTAGGACGGCGACAGAATTGTCGGGGTAGGGCGGCAAGGAGCGGTTGCGGGTTTGGCGGGGGAGAACGGCCGATAGGGTGCGGGGATGGGGGGGATCCGCCGCCGCTGTTCATTTATGTAAGAATTAAAAGATTATATTTGCAATTTTGAACAATGAATCGTTGCCTGGTGGCGTGTGCTTAAGGGGGCGAGGGGGATTTTGTTTTGTATCATCAGGATATTGTTTTATTTTTGTGCTAGGAATACGACTGTTTCCCCTGTGTCCAAAATTGGAGCGATTATTGCTTTAAGAATGAGGGGGCGTTATGCCTACGTCCCGGGTAGGTGCTGTATACAAGGGAGAAAAAAACATGTCTGTGGATGAATCGATAAAATCGCCAATAACTTCAGCGCTTGAAGTGCAGGCCCTGTATAAGATCGTCAACCTGATCGGCGTCGCGGTGCATCTGGACACCACGCTGTCGTCCATTCTCAAGGTGCTGCACGACGCGCTGCGCATGGAGCGGGCCACCTTGGCCCTCCTGGACGAATCCGGCCAGCATCTGGTCATCCGGGCCTCCTACGGGCTCAGCGTCGAGGAAGAGCAGCGCGGCGTCTATGGCCTGAACGAGGGGATTTACGGTCAGGTCTTTTCGACCGGTTCGCCCTTTGTGGTGCCCGATGTCCACAGCGAGCCGCTGTTTCTCAACCGCACCGGGGCCCGGCCCAAAATTTCCAAGAAGACCATCTCCTTTATCGGAGTGCCGGTCACGCTCACCGGCACCACCGTCGGCGTGCTCAGCGTCGACCGGTTGTTCGGCCCCGAAATCTCCTTCGAGGAAGACGTGCGCTTTCTCACCGTGCTCTCGGCCCTGATCGCCCAGTTCCTCAATCTGCACCGCGCCATCCACAAGGATCGGGAGCAACTGGTGCAGGAGAACCTCAACCTCAAGGAAAAGTTGCACGGTCGCTACCATCGCCATCAGATCATCGGCCAGTCCAAGGCCATGCAGGAGGTGTACTGGAATATCGAACGGGTGGCCCCTTCGTCGGCAACGGTGCTGCTCCTGGGCGAATCGGGGACCGGCAAGGAGTTGGTGGCCAGGGCGGTGCACGATGCCAGCCCCCGCAAAGACAGGCCGTTCATCAAGGTGAACTGCGCCGCCCTGCCGGAGAATCTGCTGGAAAGCGAGCTGTTCGGCCACGAGAAAGGGGCCTTCACCGGCGCGGTGGTGGCCCGGATCGGCCGGTTCGAGCAGGCGGACGGCGGCACCATCTTCCTCGACGAGATCGGCGAACTGCCCCTGCCCCTGCAAGCTAAGCTGTTGCGGGTGCTCCAGGAACAGCAGTTCGAGCGACTGGGGGCCTCCCGGACCCAGAGTGTCGACGTGCGGATCATTGCCGCCACCAACGTCAATCTCGAACAGGCGGTGGCCCAGGGGTTGTTTCGCAACGACCTCTATTACCGCCTCAACGTGGTGCCGCTCCATCTGCCGCCGCTGCGCAAACGGCGCGACGACATCCCGCTCCTGCTCGACCATTTCCTGCGGTCGAGCAACAAGCGCAACGAAAAATCTCTGCGGATGTCGCGGGAATTTCTCGATTTCCTCACCGATTACGATTGGCCGGGCAATGTGCGGGAGTTGCAGAACCTGGTGGAACGGCTGGTGATTCTGGCTGCGGGCGAGGTCCTGCGGGTGGAGGACCTGCCCGACTACATGGTGCATCCGGAGATCGGCAGCGTCCCGCCGGCGCTCCGGCCGGCGGTGCCGCAAGCCGCCATGCCCGATCCCCAGGCCGCGCTGCCGCCGCAGGCCAGGAAATCGTTGCGCGACCTGGAACGGGAACAGGTCGAGTCCGCCCTGATCCGCAACGGCTGGGTCCAGTCCAGGGCCGCCCGCGAACTGGGCCTGACCCAGCGGCAGATGGGTTACCGGATCAAGAAATTCGCCCTGCAGTGCCCCTGACTCCTCCTCCTCCGATCAGCGGTGCACCCTTGGCCCGTGACAGGGCAAGCTGTCATGGGCCAAGGGGAAGGGCGTGGCCTCGGCTGCCGGATTCGAAGCCGTTGAGGTTGTATCATATCTAAAGGAAACAGCGAGAAAAACCAGCGCTGTTCTTGTTCGCGGGCAGGGCCCGCTCCCACCCCCGCATACAACCCAAGGGGCGTGGGAGCGGGCCCTGCCCGCGATATACATCTCGAATTGTAGCATCCTCGGGGGGCGTATAAAGGTATTTCGTGCGGAGCGGGCTGTCATCTCGACCGGAGGAATCTCATCGTCATGAAGGTCGAGATTTCCCGCTCTCGCTCGAAATGACGGCATCAATCGCTCCGTCTTTCGCGAGAGCCAATCAGGACGAAGGGTGATTTGTCATTTTGCAAAAGGCCCGGGGGAGAGCACCCGCCGCATCCTGCCCGGCAATTCCCGTCCCAGCAGTTCCTCGTAACGTCGGACCACCCTGATCAGGCCGCCCAAGTCGAGGCCGGTGGCCACGCCCATCCGGGCAAAGAGATGGACCGCATCCTCGGTGGCCACATTGCCGGCCGCCCCCTCCACGAACGGGCAACCGCCCAGGCCGCCGGCCGCCACGTCGAACAGCCGGACCCCGGCCTCGTAGCCGGCGAACAGGTTGGCCAACCCCAAGCCCCTGGTGTCATGGAGGGGCAGGGAGAGGGCCGCCTTCGGTGCGGCCGCCCGCACCAGCGCCACCATTCGCCTGACCTGGAGGGGATGGGCTAGGCCGGCGGTATCGGCCAGATTGATCTCGGTCGCGCCCGCTGCGGCCAATCGCTCCACGGCCGCGAGAACCGTGGCCTCGCTCACCTCGTCTTCCGAAACGCAACCAAAGGCGCATTGCACCCCGGCCCGGACCTTGATGCCCCGGTCCACCGCCCGGCGGACCAGTACCGCCATTTCGGCGAGGGCATCCGCTGCGGTCCGGCCCGCATTGCTCAGGCTGTGGGGGGCCGACACCGAGACCGACAGGCTGAGATGGCGCAGGCCGCAGGCCATGGCCCGATCCAGGCCCCTGGCGTTGAGCACCAGGGCCGAACAGGCGAGATCCGGCCAGTCCGCGTGCACCCGCGCCGCCAGTTCCTCGATCCCGGCCATCTGCGGCACCCGGCGGGGATCGACCAGGCTGCCGATCTGCAGTCGCCGGAAGCCGGCCGCTGCCAGCAAGCCGATCATCTCCAGCTTCTCCGCCAGGCTGAACAGCCGGGTTTCGTTCTGCAGGCCGTCGCGCAGGGATTGCTCTTCGAGGAGGACCGGTTCGGGGGTAGCGGGATCAAGGGACATGTTTGCCTGGTGTTGTCGTGGGGTTCATGGTCCGGATGCCGCTAGGGCGGGAACCTTTCTCATGGGTGGTTGTTTCGAGCGATAACGAGTACGCTGACAATACCGTCTCTTGCGATAAATGCAAAGAATCGCTCCGGGGCTCGGGAGGGTACCGGATTCAACAGGGTGATTTTTCTGCGTGAGAACCACCGCAGAGACCATCAACATCTCAAAACGACCCGGGGGCAAACGGCTGTGCCGTCGCCCCCGGTTCACTGTCACCCGCTCTGCGGCGGGCCGAATTGCCGGTCTAGCTCTCGCTATCGATGGCGATCTGCTTCACCTCGCCCTTGGGCAATACCTTCCTGGGCATGGTTACGGATAAAACCCCATGCTTGAAGCTTGCCCTTATCGCTTCCTGGTCCACATCCTCAGGCAGGGACAGGACGCGCTGAAAGGCACCGTAGCGGCGTTCCATCCGGTAGTACCCCTTTTCTTTTTCTTCCTTTTCCTGCTTTTTCTCTCCTTGGATCGTCATGATATTGCCGCTGAGGTCCAGCCGGATATCCTTCTCGCTGACACCCGGAATCTCGACCGTGAGGTGGTATTCCTGCTCGCTGGCGCTCAAATCGACCTTCGGCTTCAAGAGTCCCGTCCCCTCGAAGAACGGGACGGTCGGCCATCCCGTCAGCAAGGGCGAACGAAATCCCTCGAAAAAGCGATCGAAGAGATGATCGATATCGCGGTGCAGCTGCAGCATCGGATCATCCCGGCGTTCGGGAAACAGGGATTTGCCCTGCTTGATCGGCACGGAATGATTGATTTCCTCCTCTTTCTTGAACCAATTCCAAGGGGCCAGTTTTTTCAATTCCATGGGTACTGCCTCCTCTGGTAATATCTTCTTGCTTCACGGTCTTGGACCGTCCCTTATCCCGCCTTGATCTCAATCTGCCGGGGTTTGGCCGCCTCGGATTTGGGCAAATGCAGGCTCAATACCCCATCCTTGAGTTCGGCATGGACCTTGTTGATATCAATGGACTGCGGCACGGAAAAGATGCGACGAAATTCCGTGTCGGTAAACTCCCGCCACGTCGAGGCGCCGGTGGCATGCAACCGGCTGATTCCGGAAAGGGTCATCTTGCCGTTATCGATGTTGACCGAGATATCTTCCTTCACCACTCCCGGCATATCGGCATGGAGCAGGATCTCGTTCTCGTTCTCAAAGATATCGACCGCAGGCGTGGTCAGCGGCAATTGGTTGACAAGCTCGCCAGCCTGTTCGTTTCGGGTAACAAGTGCGGTGTTCTCGTTCATAGGTGTTCCTCCTCTGAAAAATACAGGTTGCTCTTCAAATCCTTGTCAGTTGATGTTGATTTGTTTGGGTTTGGCCGCCTCCGATTTGGGCAGGGTCATTCTCAGTAAGCCGTCCTTGAGGGTGGCGACCGCCTGATTGGCGTCCACTTCGTACGGCAGGGTAAAGCTGCGGGAAAAGGCAGCCGTTTCCCGTTCGATTCTGTGGACCTTGTACCCCTCGGGAATGGAGGGTTTCCGTGTGCCGCTGATTTCCAGATAATTCCCTTGAATTTTGACATTCAAATCTTCCTTGGCCAATCCGGGCAGCTCGGCAACGACCTCAAGATTGTCCCCGGTATCGCAGAGGTTGGTCCGCGGATAGGTTTCAACCGCGGTCCAGCCGATGCCCCGATCGAATTCGTTGAACATGGTGTTCATCCGGTTGCGGAACAGGTCCATGGCGCCAAGCAGGGAATTCAGGTCGTTCATTCGTGCGATCATATATGGCCTCCTCTTTATCCTGTGGTTTTGGTTCGATGCCATTGTGGCATCGTTTCGATTACGTCAAAAATATAATATTGTGAAAAAGTGAGTCAATGGGATTTGGTTATTTTGTATTTGCATTACTAAAAATTTGAACCTATATAAAAGTAATAAAAGGAAGCGGCGCTGCTGTCGAGGGGGTGGGGGATGATAAAGGAAGGCGACGATAAATCAGGCGGACATGGCCCGGTCTTCGGGCTGTCGGCGGAGGTGCTCCGAGGGCGGCAATCGGTACGGGCTACCTTCAAACTGCCGGCCGAGATCATCGGCTTGCTCAGTGTCGCCGCCAACCAGTTGGGGCTGAAACAGAAATCGCTTTTTGATCAGCTGGTGGAAAATCGGGAGATCCTTGAGCAGGTCGCTGCCGGAGCGGAGACGTACATATCGCATGGTGAGCAGCGGCAGCAAAAAACCTATGTCCTGAGCCGAAATTCTCTGTCAGCCCTTGATCATGTGGCCAAGGCGTATGGCGTGCCCCGCGATCTCCTGGTCGAAATTTCGATCAGCCGGTTGCTGCCGGTGATCAACTCCGAACAGGAGAAACAGGAACAGAAAAAGAAGGTGTTGGCCGAGATGGAAGCATTTTTTTGCCAGGGATTGGAGTTGCTGGGTCGTACCGAGAAATCGCTGGGCTCGGAGGATGCGGTCACCAGGCAGTTGAAGCTGCTCCTGGTGCAATGTGAACAAAATATCCGGTATCTGCGGGAGGCTATAACACGGGGGCAGAGCATGGAGAAATTGCCGCATTTCTATTAGGAGGAATGCACTCCGGACGGAATCGATTACTGTCGGCAGCAAAGGTTTTCTTTAGGCCTGAAAATACATATTCTTGGAACGATAACAGTGACAATGCGACAAGATAGTTTGGTTAGACCCCAGGGCTCCCCAGGGCTTCAGCCAAGGGGTTTACAACCCGGATTGATGAAAAGTATTTGCTCTCTCATTGTCGGTTCCTTACTCTTTGGATGTGCTCCCAACTATCGCCATAAGTCCGAACCCCATACCTGACTCACCCAGGGCTGCCAGGTAGGTCTACTTGGAGCAAGAGACAGCCGGGAGGGCGGGTTGTGGCGACGGCAACCGGGAATGGTCAGAGACACCCCGGAACAATCAGGGCATAGCGTTGCTTGTGCAGGGGCTCGCTGCATCCCGCCGCCGGATAACAACAGGGCCTGCATACTCGCGGTTAGGCCTTAACCCACGGTACCAGGTCGATGGCAAACGACTCCCCCCCAAACTCCAAGACGCATGGCCACTGGCTTTTCGTGCAGGAGTTCTTGAAACATCCTCTTCAGATCGGATCGATCATCCCCAGTTCCCGCTTCCTGGAGCAGCGCATCGTGGAAGCCGCCGAGGCGGTTTCCGTCAATGTCATCATCGAACTGGGTCCCGGAACAGGGGGCGTCACCCGGGCGATACTGCGGGCGATGCCGCGAAACGCCAAGCTCCTGACCATCGAAATCAATGAACATTTCAACAGGCTGGTGAGCGGGATCGAAGACGATCGACTGATCGCCCACCAGGGAAGCGCGAGCGAGTTGCGACAAATTATTTCCCTCTATGGCCTGGGTCCGCCCAATGCCATCGTTTCCGGCATCCCTTTTTCGACCATGAAACGTGGCGTTGGATCGCAAATCATCGAGACCGTCGCCTCCGTGCTCGCGCCGGATGGCCGCTTCGTCGCCTACCAGGTGCATAATCATGTCGCCGCCCTGGGGGAACCGGTCCTGGGATCGGCGGAGGTTGCGGTCGAATTGCTCAACATCCCGCCCATGCGTATCTTCCGGTGGGTCAAGAAAACCTGACCCCGGAAGACCCCGATTCGCAGGCGTAAACGGAGTGAAATTCCATCGACACCAGGAGCCCCCATGGCCATCATCCCACCCCAACGACACCTGTTCGACCTTCCCGAGGGTATCGCCTTTTTCAATTGCGCCTTCAACTCGCCGCAGCTCCATACCTCGCTGGAGCGGCTGTTGGCCGGGGTCCGCAGCAAGAGCCGTCCGTGGGAACGCACGCCAGCGGATTTCTTCACCGACGCCGAGACCATCCGCACCCTGGCGGCCCGGGTCTTCGGCGGCGACGCCGACGGCTACGCCGTGGTGCCCTCCGCCACCTACGGCATCAGTACCGCGGCCCGGGCGGTGGAACCCCGGCTGCGACCGGGTGACCGCATCCTGGTCATTGCCGAGGAATTTCCCAGCAACGTCCTGCCGTGGCAACGAGTCGTTCGGGAGACCGGGGCCGCCCTGGTGACGGTCCCGACCCCGGCGGACGACGATTGGACAAGGGCCATCCTGGAGCGGATCGAAAAAAGCGTCAAGGTGGTTGCCGTCTCGCCCTGCCACTGGACCAACGGCGCCTACATCGATCTGCCGGCCATCGGCGCCGCCGCCAGGACGGTGGGCGCCATGCTGGTGGTGGATGCCACCCAGGCCCTGGGCGCCATGGAGTTGCCGCTGGCCGAAATCCAACCCGATTTTCTGGTGGCCGCGGGCTACAAGTGGCTGCTGTGTCCGTACGGCTTTGGCCTTTTGTATGTGTCCGAGTCGTGGCGCACGGCCCGCCCCCTGGAAGAATCGTGGCTGGCCCGGCAAAACGCCGAGGATTTCACCGCCCTGGTCCACTATTCCGAGACCTACATGCCCGGAGCGCGCCGGTTCGACATGGGGGAGAAATGCATCGCCACCACCCTGCCGGGCGCCATCGCCGCCCTGGAACAGATCGGGGCCTGGGGAGTGGGGCAGATCGCCGCCACCCTGGCGGGCATCAATGCCCGGATCGAGGCCTGCCTCGAACGATTGGGGTTCGTCTTGCCGGGCGAGGGGCAGCGCTGCCCCCACATGTTCGGCGCCCAGCTCTCGCCGACGCATACCGGCAAGCTGGTCGCCGATCTGCGGGAGCGCAACATTTATATCAGCCAGCGCGGCAATGCGCTTCGCTTCTCGCCGCACCTGCACGTCAACGATCACGACATTCGGCGCCTCATCGCCGCGTTGGAGGAGCTGGCCTGACCCGGCCATAGCGGCAACGGGTCAATTTTCTCTTTTATATCGGGGCAAAATCGAGTAGCTAGAGGGGCGCTGTCGAACCATAGGCCCACTGACCGGATAGGCTCTTCCCCTCTTGCGAGACCTCGGCATTGTCGTGCGCTTCCCCGATTCCGTCCATCCCCTCCGTTTGCCATCCCTTCCCGCGCCGGTCGAGCAGATCGGGCGATCCCCGGTGGGTCTCTGGCTCTTGTGGCTGCTGCTTTGCCTGCCCTGGTTCTGCGCCCTTCCCGGCGTCTACCTCTTCGACGATTACATCACCCCGCTCACCGACCCGGCCTCCCAGGGGTTGGGGGATTTTTTCCGCCAACTCGGCGTCACCATCAGGCCGTTGACCAAACTGACCTACAGCCTGGAAGCGACCTTGGGGCTCGATGCGGTGGATGTCCGCCGCGGCCTCCAGATCCTGGTCCATGCCGGCAATGCGGCCCTGTTCTGTTGCCTGGTCAGGCGGATCGGCGCCCGCCCGGCAACCGACCCGCTGGTGCTGGCGGCCACCGGTATCTACCTGCTCCATCCCATCCAGGCGGAAAAGGTGCTGGCCATTGCCGGCCGCCCGACCCTGCTGATGGAGGGGTTCTTGCTGGCGGCCGTGCTCGCCGCCCTGGACCGGCGCTTCCTCGTCAGCTCGTTGCTTTTCGTCGGCAGCATCCTGGCCCGGGAAACCGCGGTCTGCTTCCTGCCCCTGTTCCTCATCCTCTATGCCCCGGCCGGCAAGCGACAGTGCTGGCAGCTGCTCGCCCCGGCCCTGCTGGTTGCCTGCCTGCTCCTGACCATTCCCCGCTACCGGGACTTGGCTTCGTTTTCCTTTGCCGGCCTGGACTTAGGAGCAAGCTGTCTCCGCCAGGTCTCGGCGATCCCCGTGGGCTTGAGCCTGTATGGCACTCCCTGGCGCCTGAGCATCGATCATGGCGAAGCCCTGGCCGCCCGCATCTCCGATCCCCTGTTCCTGGCTGGGGTGGCGATCCTCGGCCTGCTGGTGGTGCTGGCCATCCTACCTCGTTTCCAGACGCCGGTGCGGGCCGGGGCCGGCTGGATGGTGGCGGCCCTGCTGCCCACCCAGAGCTGCATTCCCAAGATCGATGCCCTGACCGAGCGGCCCTTTGCCCTGGCCCTGGCCGGGTTCCTGCTCCTGATTGTCGCGGTCTGGGGCTCCGGATCAAGGACCAGGTCCGGGCAGGCGGCCACGATCCTGCTATTGGCAGCCCTGCCGGTGGCCGCGGTCTTCACCGGCCAACGGGCCCTGCTCTACCGGGATGAACTGGCCATCTGGCAGGATGCCATGGCCAAGAGCGCCACCAACATCCGGCCGCATCTCAACTTCGCCACCTTGCTCCTGGATGCGGGCAGGGTGGAGGAGGCCAGGGCCGCGCTGCTGGCGGCCGACGCCATCCACCCCTTCGATCCCGACCTCTTGGCGAAACTTCGCCGGATCCACTATCAACAACTGCTCAAGGAGAGTGCGCAATGAAGAAAATGCTCCTGGTTTTCGCCCTGTTGGCCGGCGTCCCCACGGCTCGGGCCGAAGTCGCCTGCACCCAGCGCGACAAAACCTGCGACCCCAGGGAACGGTGCATGTATGAGCGGCAGATCGCCATGAAACAGCAACTGCTCAACCTCTACGCCGATCCGGGGCTCCGGCAGCAGGCCCTGAACCAGGCCCGTCAGGACTATCCCGGCAATGACGAGGCCTCGCAGATCCTCCGCTCCCGTCGGGCTCGGGACGTCTTCCAGAAATTGCTGGAGCAGAAGGCCGCGGATGGCAGGACCATCAGGCTGCCGAGCTGCGCCGGCCAGCCCAGCGCCAATCCCACGGTCAGAAACCCCTACAGCATGTACACCGACCAGAACTGCGAGATGCATTACGTCAACGACCAGGACCAGGAGGTGAGCAAGGAGGAGGCCCAAGGCCTGAACACCTGCGAGGAGTTCAATTCCGCGGCCCGGGTGCACGAGCTCTGGCACGTGAACCGCTGCCAGTGGGCCAAGGCCAATCCTTCCAGCCAGTATGCCGACCGCCAGGATCTCGACACCTACATCATCGAGGAGATGGAGGCCTACTATCATGAGATCAGCTTTCTCAAGGACGAGAAGTCCTGGAAGAAGATGCGCTGTTCCCCGAGCAAGCAGCGGGCCAAGGATGCCGGCAACAACGTTCGGCGGCTGATCAACAAAGTCGGTCAATAACCAGCATGGCTGGACCAAATTGGCCGGCCACAACGAACAAGGAAAATCGGAAGTTCGACGAAACAACCGGCAGACGAGCATGGTATCGCCCGGAGGGCCGGGCTCCTACGGTCCGAGAGGCAGGGCAGAAGGATGAAGGAGCCCACCCCTGTGGGCGAAAGTATGCTGGACCCCGGCCTGCGCCGGGGTGACGAAGAGGAAACGACGATTTTCATATTAAAACCGTATGGGGGAGTCGATCATGAACAAAATCATCCTTGCCCTTGTTGCCGTCCTGCTGCTCTGCGGCCCGGCTGCCGCCAAAAGCCTTGCCCCGCGAACCTTCGCGGAAATCGACGATGTCGAGGCTACCTACGACCGGCTCTGCGCCGCTCCGGCCAACACCTCCGAAGAATGCGGACTGCTGCGGTCGCAGCTCTACCTGGCCATTGTCGACGAGCTCACGGTGATGCACTGGGCCAACATCGAGGAGAATGTCGACCCGGCGCTCATGGCCCTGCGCCTGCCGGACCGGGAGGTGAAGCTCCAGGCCCTGCTGGTGCTCGGCAATTGGGCCGTCCGGCCGGAGGTGCAGGAGGCGACCCGGCCCTACCTGTTCGATCCGCACCGGCTCCTGGCCTATTACGCGGCCCGCATCCAGGAGAAATCGCCCGACAAGGGGGTGGCCCGCCTGGCCAAACAGTTTCTCCGCAACCATGGCGGCGCGGTGTTCCATGATCTCAAGCGGGTCTACGCCGGCAACGAACATCCCGATTATGTGGCCCGGCAACTGCCCAAATATGGCAACAGCACCCCGCTTGTCCTGGCCGATGTCTACCAGCGCGAGTATCGGGCGGCCGGGTTTGTCACCACCGATTCCCTGGAGCAGGTGCTGGCCTTCTATCGCCAGGCGACCGGGCAGAAGGAACTGACCCCGGCACAGATGAACGAGCGGCGCATGCAGCGGCAGCAGGCGCAGCAGGCCGATCTTTTCAATAATCCGAAACTGAAGGAAATACAGGAGCTGACCCAGCAATACCAGCAGACCATGGACCCCGGTCTCATCGCCAGGGTCCAGGAGTTGGGCAAGGAAATAGAAACGGCGTTGAGCGAGGGGGCGGACGAGGGGTTGTTCAAACTGCTGCCGCCGCCGGATCTGGCGAATGATCCCAGCTTTGCCGGCGCCAGGTATTTCCCGGTCAAGCACCAGGGAACGCAGCCCACCGAGATGGTGGTGGTCACCTATGACCCGGTGCTGGCCAAGACCGTCATTCAACTGGCCTGGACCGAGGCGCAGCAACAGGACTGAGGCCGACCGGCGCCCAGCCCTCCGGCGGGGTGCCGTGGTCAGGCGCGGAGATCGGCGATCGGCCCGGTGGTCACCACCAGCGCTATCCCGGCCCGCTCCAGTTCCTGCTGCGGCCGCTCGCCGATGCGGGTGCAGTAGACCCGCGCGCATCCCTTGAGGGCGGCGATCGTGGCCGCCATCCGCTCCGGGTCGAAGGGGGGCTGGGGATCGCCGGGGGACAGCGGGACCACCGGCTGGATGCCGAGCAGGGTCAGGCGGGCCTCGGTGCAATCGTAGATGAGGAAACGCTCCGCTTTGCCGAAGTGTTCGTTGACGGTGTCGCCGTCGGTGGAGGCAATGGCTATCTGCATGCGAACTCCTGGATGTCAGTGATGGGTTGAAAACGGTGTCATCGCGGGGCGATCAGCCGCAGCCGTTGCCGCCGCCCGCACAGGCGCCTTTGGAGGAACATTTGCGCATCCGCCCCTGGAGGCCGGAGAGCCCCTTGCCGGTGTAGACCGCTTCCAGGCCGCGTTCGATGAACCCGACCATGGTCACCGGCTGGATGCCCCGCTTCTTGAGCATTTCCTTGGGCGAATCGCCGAGGTCGTTGACCAGGATGGCCCGGCAATCGGCGAGAATGCGGCTGATGTTGAGCCAGCGCTGACTGCCGCCGCCGGTGGGCGGGGCGGGGCGGTCCTCGATGTGGCGATAGCCGCCCTGGCCGTCCTCGCCCCAGATCTGGAACCGGGTGGCCTCGCCCAGATGCTGATTGACCAGCACCCCCTCCAGGGTGGCCACGGCAACATAGGGGCGAACCGCCTCTTCCGGCTTGGGCAACTGGGCGCAGGCGGACAGACAGCCCCGCATCTCGTCGGTGCGGTCGTGGTCGAGCAGGCCCACGGCATCGGCCCGGCAGCGGGTGCAATGGCGCATCTGCGGCAGGAACTGTTCGGCCTGGTTGCGGATCGTCTCCATCATCTCCTTGCCCGGCTCATCGATGTGCTCAAAGGCGGTGTCGGCGTTGGGGAACATGGCCATGCAGTTGAGCAGATCCACGCCCAGCTCCTTCATCTTCGCCGCCAAGACCGGCACGTGGTGGTCGTTGATCCCCGGAATGATGATGGTGTTGACCTTGACCGTGATCCCGTGCTGCTTGAGCAGCTCAATGGCCTGCAACTGACGGGCGAGCAGCAGTTCGGCCCCCTGCTTGCCACGATAGAGCACCTTGCCGTCGCGCACCCAGGCATAGATGTGCTGGCTGATCTCGGGATCGACCGCGTTGATGGTGATGGTGACATGGGAGACGCCGATCTCGGCCAGCTCCGGCACATGCGGGGCCACGTTCATGCCGTTGGAGGAGAGGCAGAGGATGGTGTCCGGGTAGTGCTTGCGGATCAGCCGCATGGTCGCGAGCGTCTCTTCCGGGTTGGCAAAGGGGTCGCCGGGTCCGGCGATGCCGGCCACCGAAATGCGCGGCTCCTTTTCCAGGACCTTGCCCATGTAGACCAGGGCCTGGTCCGGGCTGAGCAGGGTGGAGGTGACGCCGGGCCGGGATTCGTTGACGCAGTCGAACTTGCGGTTGCAGTAGTTGCACTGGATATTGCACTTCGGCGCCACCGGCAGATGGACCCGGCCGTACTGGCCCTTGGCCTTGACGTTGAAGCAGGGATGACGATTGAAATCTTTTTCGTTCAACATAACGGGGCTCCTTTGCCGTAAAAATCACATATAGAAATAGCCGACCGGGGAATCGTCCTGTTTTTTCTCGATCATGGCGTTGGCCACGGTATCGAACAACTGCTGGGCGCCGGCGTAGCCGAGATGGAGGATGCGCTGGCCGCCGATCCGGTCGTGGATGGGAAAGCCGACCCGGATGAGCGGGATGTGCAGTTTTTTCGCCAGTGGATAGCCCTTGGAATGACCGACCACCAGATCCAGGTCGAGCTGTTCGGCCATCTCGCTGATCTCGAAGAAGTCCATGCCTTCGAAGACCTGCGGCTGTTCGGCCAGGGTGTCGCCGGTGGCGCTGGCAATGGCCTCCTTGAGCCGGCCCGAGGTGCCGCCCGAGGCGCAGAGCACCGGCTGGACGCCGATCTCGGCCAGGAAGGCACAGAGGCCGACGATCATGTCCTCTTCGCCGTAGACCACGGCCCGCTTGCCGAAGACATACTTGTGGCCGTCGACATAGGCATCGACCAGGCGGCCGCGCTCCTTGGCGTACTTCTCCGGCATCGGTCGGCCGCTCAGGCTTTCCAGCAGGGAAAAGAAGACGTCGGTCTCGCGGATGCCGATGGGCATGCCGATGCGGTGATGGGGGATGCTGAATTTTTCTTTGAGGACCTCGCCGCCGGTGCCCGCGCCCAGCGTCGGGCCGAATTCGATCGTAGCCTGGGAGCGGCCCATGGCCTTGATCGCCGCAAGTTTGGTGCCGCCGGCCTGGATCTTCTCGTATTCCAGGAGGGCCGGGCCGTCCATGGTCTCGGCGAGGTCGGGGAGGATGGTGGCACCCAGGCCGAAATCGGCCAGGATCTCATGCAGCAAGCGGTAATCGGCGGAGCTGACGAAACCGGGGAGGAGATTGACTGTCGCGGTGCGCGGCCCGCCCTCACTCAATTGGGCCACGACCTCGCGGATGGCGGCGTGGAATCCCTCCATGTGGGTGCCCGAGTAGCTGGGGGTGGAGACGTTGACCAGAGTGGGCAGGCCCACTGAGCCCTTGGTGTCCTCGGCATACTGGCGCAGATACATGGCCACGTCGTCGCCGATGGTCTCGGTGAGACAGGTGGTGGCGATGCCGATCAGTGCCGGCCGGTATTTGGAAGCGACATTGGTCAGGCCGAGCTTGAGGTTGGGGCCGCCGCCGTAGACCGCGTGCTTCTCGGAGAGCGAGGAGGAGGCGATGTCGATAGGCTCGTTGTAGTGGCTGATGATGTAGCGCCGCATGTAGGTGGCGCAGCCCTGGGAACCGTGGAGGTAGGGCACCGCGCCCTCGATGCCCTTGAAGGCGAGACAGGCGCCCAGCGGTTTGCACAGCTTGCAGGCATTGGTGGTGGAGAGGTAGTTGGGTCGCTTGGGCTTCTTGAAGGTCGGCGGATTGTGGCTCATGGTTCTATCCTTGGTCTTTCGAAATTGGTGTTGTCATCTCGACCGCAGGGGGAGTCCGGGTAAAGAAACGGCCCCCTGCCAACAGTTCAGGCGTGGTCGGCCTTTTTCTTGCGGGGCACGAACTGCCAGACCGGGCTCATCACCGAGGAATAGACTTCCTGGGCAAAGTTGAGCATGCCCGTAAAACCGGCCAGGGCCTCCTTGCGCTCGTGGTTGTGGTCGCAGAAGCCGATGCCCAGCTTGTAGGCAATGGGCCGTTCCTTGACCCCGCCGACAAAGATATCCACCTCTTTTTCGGTGAGGAAGCTGGTCAGTTCCAGGGGGTTGGAATCGTCGACGATGATGGTGCCGGGATCGGTGATCGCCGCCAGTTCCTCATAATCTTCCTTGGTCCCGGTCTGCGAGCCGACCATGACCACCTGCATGTCGATCAGGCGGAAGGCCTTGACCAGGGAAAAGGCCTTGAACGAGCCGCCGACGTAGATGGCCGCCTTCTTGCCGGCCAGGGCCTTGCGGTAGGGTTCCAGGGCCACGGCCAGCTTTTTCACTTCTTCCTCGACGATCTTTTTCGTTCGCTCCATCATCTCGGGATCCTTGAAGAAACGGGCGATGTCGTAGAGGGCTTCGGCCATGTCCTCGATGCCGAAGTAGGAGACGCGGATCGAGGGGATCCCGTACTTTTCCTCCATCATGTTGGCCAGTTGCATGGTCGAGCCGGAACACTGGACCACGTTGAGCGCCGCGCCGTGGGCCCGCCGGATATCGGCCACCCGGCCGTCGCCGGTGATGTTGGCCACCACCTCGATGCCCATGCGCTGGTAATATTCGCGAATCATCCAGATCTCGCCGGCCAGGTTGAAGTCGCCGAGGATGTTGAGGGAGTATTTAGAAATGCCGGTGGTGTCGCCGGTGCCGATCAGGCGGAACAGGGCATCGCAGGCGGCCTGGTAGCCGGCCCGCTTGTTGCCCTTGAACCCCTCGGACTTGACCGGGATCACCGGGATGCCGCACTCGGCCTCGGCCTGCTTGCAGACCGCTTCCAGGTCGTCGCCGATGATGCCGACAATGCAGGTCGAGTAGACAAAGGCCGCCTTGGGGCTATGCCGGGCGATCAGCTCGCGCAGGGCCGCAGCCAGTTTTTTCTCGCCGCCGAAGATGACATCCGTCTCCTGGAGGTCGGTGGAAAAGGAGAGGCGATGGAGTTCGGGGCCGGAGGAGAGGGCGCCGCGGATGTCCCAGGTGTAGACGGCGCAACCGATGGGGCCGTGGACCAGGTGGACCGCATCGGCAATCGGGTAGAGCACCACTCGCGAGCCGCAGAACACACAGGCCCGCTGGCTGACCGCCCCGGCCAGGCTGTCCTTGTTACAGACGATGTCAAAGGCGCCCTCGCCCTTGACGAAGATCTGATTTTCCCGTTCTTTTAATGCGATGGCTTCCATGGACGTCTCTCTCCGGGGATGAAGGCTTGTTTATTCTCCCTAGGTCAAGATGCGTGCCAGGTGGGGCCTATTTTGTTTTTTAGATCGATTTCAACTTGTTAGTCGAATATTTCCGGAAAAATGCGGCCAGGGACGGGCGATGGTTTTTGTCGAGGAGTCCACCAAAATGAAGGGCGATGGACAAAATTGTCGAACCGGGGTGGGATGTGTGCAAACGTGAAAGGAGGGGGATGCCCCGTTCTCCGGGGAGGGGGGATGGCGGGCTTGGCCGGGCGGCGAACCCGGTACGGTCAAACGGCAAACAGAGATGGCAAGGTGGCGGCAAACCGGGGGGCAAGAAAAAGGGGCTTGGGAGGGCCCGTGGCCTCCCAAGCTCCGCGACAAACGGCGCTTACGACCCTTGCAGTTCCCACTCGCCGTAGGAATTGCGGCAGGCCGTGCTGTAGGTCCGCTGCGGTTTGCCATCGATCACCGCGTTGATTTCAGCCCGTCGACACACCTGCTGGCTGCGGGAGTCCTGGTAGGCCGGTTGCGGGGTGACCGCATACCGGTTGCCGGAGTCCGGATTCACCCACGACGACCGCCGGTTCGAGGGCGCGCTCTCGTAGACGTTGCTGAGCCGGTCACGATCATACTTGTCCATCTCGTTGCCGATGATGTACCCCAGACCGGCACCCACCGCCGCGCCGATCAGGGTGGCGCCGGTGCTGTGGCCGATGGCCTGGCCGATGAGGGCACCGCCGGCGGCACCGCCCAGCGCCCCGGTCTGGCCCTTGGTGGCACAGGAGGAGAGGGAAAAGAGAAAAAGCAGGGCGAGAAGAGTACTCAAATGTTTCATGGTTTTTCCTTTGTTGAATTGATACCAACGCCGCCGGCGGGTTCGAATCACCAGGCCGGAGGATAATCGCAGGGACCGGTGGTGTATTCCTTGACCGGTCGACCGTACCGATCAAACACGGTCCTGCCGTATCCGTCCAGCATATATCGCTCCCAGCGGCACATTTCCGGGGCGACCCGCGGCTGATACGCATACCCCACCGGCTGGGGATCGACATAGACCACGGGCCGGGGTGGAGGCGGTGGCGGCGGTTGCAGAGCGGTTGCCACGATGGCCGTGCCCAGCACCAGGCCACCCAACCCCCAAAGCAGGGCATCGTCCCCGCCGTGGTGGTGTCCGTGATGGTGCCGGGGCGGGGGGCCGCCATACCAACACAACCCCGCTGAAGGCACCAGCGGTACCGCCAGAACGGCAGCCATAAGGACAACGCCCAATTTTTTTACCATTTGCTTTCCTCCTGTCACGACAGGACATGTGTGCTCTTGTTGCCCCGTCTCTGGCGAACCTTGGCACCGGCCGGACCAGAGAATGGAATGAAGTTGCCATGCATGCCTTTGTCCAGCATGCTCCATGCCAATTACTCATGTCGAAAATTTTGGTCTTGTTGAACGATTCCGACGTGTTGAATAGATGAGAGCCGGTCGGGGCCATCCGTCGCTCCGGCATGGTCCCAGGGGGCGGAGTCGATGGCTGCAAAAAGAAAGAGCCTGCAAAATGACGGAAAAACGCTGCTTCCCGCTCGCATCTCGTGAGATAAAGGCAACCGATATTGTCATTGGGATAGCGGGAAATCCCGGCCTCATCGGCGAGGAGATTTCTCCCGGTCGAAATGACAGCCGAAAGGACTCGCCATTTCTGGATTCATATCGCGGGCATGGCCTCCTACGCCCCGTTGGGCATGCACGGCAAGGAGCGGGCCATGCCCGCGAAAAAGCTCGATCTTGTGTGGCTCTCCCTCTCCAAAGCAAAGGTTTTCTGGCTATTGTCCGCACCGTTCATTTTGCAACAGCCTCGAAAAAATATGGAAATGAAACGGCGCGGGGTGTTTGGGTGGCCCGTTTTGGGGCGGCGGTTATTTTTTACGCATCGCAAAGCTGCGGCTCAATCGGTAAGCAATTTTTTTAACCAGGTTAAAATAATTGCATTTTTCGGAGGCTGTTCGCGCGACCTTTTCTGTGGAACCGTGGCGAAGCCTGCATGAGGTGGATACTTTTTACCCAGGGAGAGACGGCCGGAGCTTTTGTCAGGTGGATTCGCCCCTGCAACCCGACGCCCACGATCCTGCCCTTTACCTGCCGCCGAACTCCTGCCAAAGGAGATAGCAGATTCCGGCTACCGCGGCGAAGAATATGATGCCGCGCACGATCAGGCCCCTGGTGGTGAGGAATTTCGGGGGAGGCTCGGGCCCGTAGACCACCTGGTTTTCCCTGTTCCGTTTCGATTTGTTCGCACCCATTTTTTCCTCGCTGGTTTGTACTGTTCAGGTTGATTAGACTGTAGCCTATTAGGCTGTAGGTAATTCGCAGTTGCGCTCAACATGTTGCTTTACCATGCATCATGCTTGGCGCGGTCAAAGTAGGGGCACGGCGCGCCGTGCCCCTACTGATCGAAGGTTGCGGTGGAGCGCTAACACGCTAAACACTTACAGGCTATCCACCTGAATAGTTTCTCTGGTTTTTTCAACGGGGGGTCGAAGAGCACCAATAAAAAAAGCACCTGGCGATTGCTCGCCAAGTGCTTTTGCTATAATGGTGGGCCGTCGGAGACTCGAACTCCGGACCAATTGATTAAGAGTCAACTGCTCTACCAACTGAGCTAACGGCCCAAATCAGAAAACGAAGAAGAAATGCCACCGCGCCGCGGTCGGCTGGATTGCGAGCGCATCTAATAGCATACCCTCGCCTCAGCGTCAAGAGGGAAGCTCGGGCAAAACCGTTTCCCTGCCGCGTATCGCCTGTTACCGGGAGCAGCGGGGCGGGTGGCGTAAAAACCCATGGAAATATCCCTTGACTTTAAGCCCTGTTAGCCTACTTTCATACCATTCGTTTCACTTCAAACACAAGGAGAGCATATTTTCCCATGGCAACTGTGGAGCCGCAGCCGGCCGGCCCGGCGCCTTCCGAAGAGGAGCCCCCTGGTAAGTCGTTCTTGGAAAAGGTAAAATCCGTCCTCGGCTTCCGTGGCGGTCCCGACACCACGGAAGAACTGGAACATGAAATTCAGGAGCTCCTGGAAGAGGGCGAGGAGCAGGGGTTGATCTCCGTTCACGAGGAACGGCTGATCAACTCCATTTTCGATTTTCGGGAGACCATCGCTTCCGAGATCATGACCCCTTCGGCGGAGATGGTCTGTGCCGATCTCAATACCTCGGTGCCGGAGTTGATCCGGCTGATCAACGAGGAAGGCTACACCCGCATCCCCATCTATCAGGGCACCCCGGATCAGATCGTCGGTATCCTCCACGCCAAGGACCTGCTGCGCATCTGCGCCCGCGGCAGCGACGCCCAGGTCGATCTCAAGGAATTTCTCAATCCCGCCGCCTTCATTCCCGAGTCCAAGCCGATCACCGAGTTGCTGCGCGAGTTTCAGTCGAAGAAAATCCATCTGGCCATCGTGGTCGACGAATTCGGCGGGGTCCGGGGGCTGGTGACCTTCGAGGACGTCATCGAGGAGATCGTCGGCGAGATCGGCGACGAACACGACGACGAAGTCAACGAACTGCGGGTGGTGGACGAGCGCACGGTGATCGTCGACGCCAAGATCGACATCGAGGAGGTGGAGGCGCATTTCCGCCTGAGCCTGCCGGAAGGACCCTACGAATCGGTGGGCGGGTTCATCATCCACCGGTTGGGCAAGGTGCCCTCACCCGGCGTGGTGGTGCAGGAGAGCGGCCTTTCCTTCAAGGTGCTCGGGGCCGACCCGCGCCGCATCAAAAGTGTCCGCATCGTCCGCAACGATGAGACCCAGCCGCAGAGCTGACGGCATGGCCGCGCTGTTGCTGGCCGCCATCGGGTCCGCCGGGCTGCTGGCCCTGGCCATGCCGGGCCGGATCGGCTGGGGGCCGCTGTTGTTCGTCGGCCTGACGCCCCTGCTGCTGCTGGCCCTGCATGCCCGGCCCGGCCGCAGCTTTCTGGGGGGCTTCGTCTTCGGGCTGGTCTACCATCTGGCCCTGCTCTACTGGATCCTGATTGTCCTCGGTCGCTACGGCGGTCTGCCGTTGGGGATTTCCCTGCCGGCCCTGCTGCTGCTGGCCGCCTACATGGCCTGCTTTCCGGCGGCCTGCTGCCTGGTGCTCAGCCTGGTGGCCGGGCGTTGCCGGCGTCGGGAGCGTCCGGTGGCGGCGTTGGTGTGGAGCGCGCCGGTGCTCTGGGTCGGGTTCGAGTATCTGCGCGCCATCCTGCTCACCGGCTTTCCCTGGATGGATCTCGGCTACGGCCTGTTTGGCCAACCTTGGCTGATCCAGGCGGCCGATCTCGGCGGCCATCACCTGATCACCTTCGGGCTGGTGCTGGCCAATGGCCTGGCGGTGGCCGCCATCGACCGGCGGCGCCGCGATTTCCGCCGCAATCTGCGCCCGGCACGGGGTCCGCTGTGGGCGGCGGTGGTCGTGCTGGTGGCTGTCGGCGGCTATTCGGCGGTACGCTACCGGACGGCCGAGGTGGTGGTGGCCCAGGCCGACCAGGCCAGGATAGCGGTGGTCCAGGGCAACATCGACCAGGCGATCAAGTGGTCGCCGGCCACCAAGGAGGCCACGGTCACCACCTATCTCGACCTCTCCCGGCAGGCGGTGCGGGAGGCGGCCGCCCAACTGGTGGTCTGGCCGGAAACGGCCCTGCCGTTCTATCCCCAGAAAGACCCCCTGATTAACCGGGTGATCGACTTTGCCACCGCCAACGACACCTGGCTCCTGACCGGGGCCCCACTGTATACCCTTACCCCGCAGATCGGCGACGCCGACCGGCTCCATTTCTGGAACGGCGCCATTCTCGTCGGCCCCGGCGGCCAGGTGGGCGGCCAGTACGCCAAGCAGCATCTCGTTCCCTTTGGCGAGTATGTGCCGTTGCGCCGGTTTCTCCCCTTTTTGCAACCGCTGGTGGTCAATATCGACGATTTCTCCGCCGGGGCCGACAAGGGGCCGTTGGTCCTGGGGGCGATGAAGTTGGGCATGCTGATCTGCTACGAGTCGATTTTTCCCGACATCGCCCGCGAGAGCGTGAACCGCGGGGCTAATCTGCTGGTCAACATCACCAACGATGCCTGGTACGGCCGGTCGAGCGCCCCCTATCAGTCCATGGCCATGGCGGTGTTCCGGGCGGTGGAAAACAAGCGGGCCCTGATCCGCGCCGCCAATACCGGCATCAGCGGGTTTATCGATCCCTGGGGCCGGATCGGCCGCCAGACCGAGATTTTCACCGCCACGGCCCAGGTCGCCCCGGTACCGATGCTCGAGATGGACACGGTGTTCGGTCGCTACGGCCACTGGTTCGGGATGGGCTGCGCCGTGCTCATCCCGCTGCTGCTGGCGGTCGGTTGGCGCCGTTCCCGCGGATAACCGACATGGCGGGCCGATTACTGGCACGGCGCGCCGTGCCCCTACTCCGGCATGGCACCGCCATCGGAGCCAACGCCCTCAAGAAAAGTCCCCGGTTAGGAACGATCAGTCGGTAGGTTGGGCTAAGCGCAGCGCAGCCCAACAGGAGGTGTTGGGCTTCCTCCGTCAGCCCAACGCGCTGCTCCGGCATAGCCCCGCCACCAGAGCCAACTTTGATCGATCGTTCCAACGCTCCAGCGTTGGAACGCAAGCCTTGGGCGCTCCCGCGCCCGTATAGCGAGACGCCGGAGCGTCTCTGGTCGGTTCCCACGCTGGAGCGTGGGAACCATCGTCGTAGAGCCCACTCCGTGGGCGAAAAGAACGAGACGTTCTTTTGCCATAGACCCTGGGGCCCCGGATTCCCCGGTTTTTCCCGGATCGCACCTTTCCCCCTTGAGACTTGCGGGTTTTCTGTTTAGTATACCTCTCTTCTGGCAGCGACACCGCCGGCAACAGCGACCCGGTTGGTGTCGCCGATGTGTGGACCCATGGCGAGGCGCCCCAGGCGGACTCGTTTCTTTTTTGTTTCTTTTTTTGTAGTGAGGTGGACCATGGCCGATGTAACCGAATCCGCGGAATCCAAACAGTTGATCGAGAGCCTCAAGGGCCGGATGCTCGTGCTCAAGGAGCATCTTTGACTTAGACAACAAACGCGAACAGGTTGAACTGCTGGAGCGGCAGACCGTCAGCCCCAATTTCTGGGACGACCAGGCCGAGGCCAAGCGGGTGCAGCGCCAGTTGGGTCAGTTGCAGGACCTGATCGGGGTCTGGGAAAAAAACTACAACGACCTCGACGATGCCGGCATGCTCCTGGACATGGCGGTGGAGGAGAGCGACGACGACACCTACCGGGAGGTGGTCGCCAGCCTGGACACCCTGCGCCGCCGCATCGACCTGGTGGAGCTGGAGTGCATGTTCTCCGGCGAGCACGACGGCAACAACGCCATCCTCACCATCCATGCCGGGGCCGGCGGCACCGAGGCCCAGGACTGGGTCGGCATCCTGTTGCGCATGTATCTGCGCTGGGCGGAGGCCAAGGGATTCAAGGCCGACATCCTCGATCTCCTGCCCGGCGACGAGGCCGGCACCAAGAGCGTCACCATCATGGTCAAGGGCAAGTACGCCTACGGCTACCTCCGTTCCGAGGTCGGCATCCACCGGCTGGTGCGGATCTCGCCCTTTGACGCCAGCGGCCGGCGCCACACCTCCTTTGCCTCGGTGATGGTGATGCCCGAGCTGGACGACGACGTGGCCATCGAAATCAACGACAAGGACATCCGCATCGATACCTACCGGGCCAGCGGTTCGGGCGGGCAGCACGTCAACAAGACCGATTCCGCCATCCGCATCACCCACTTCCCCTCCGGGATCGTGGTCCAGTGCCAGAATGAGCGTTCCCAGCACAGCAACAAGGCCACGGCCATGAAGATGCTGATGGCGCGGCTCTTTGAGCGGGAGAAGGAGGAGCAGCAGCGTACCCAGGAAAATATCCAGGGCGACAAGAAGGAGATTGCCTGGGGCAGCCAGATCCGCTCCTACGTGCTCCAACCCTACCGGCTGATCAAGGACCACCGCACCAACACCGAGGAGGGCAACGTCGATGCCGTCCTCGACGGCCGGCTCGACCCCTTCATCAAGGCCTATCTCCTCTGGCAGCCCTGAGGTGCGCGGTGAGCATGGACAGCACCATCCGGGAACAGCTTGAGGAGCAGGAGACCCGCACCCTCTCCCCCTTTGCCTGCCTGAGCAGCCGGTCCCGGGGGCGGATGGCCCAGGAAGAACCCTGCCATCTGCGGACCGCCTTCCAGCGCGACCGCGACCGGATCATCCACTCCAAGACCTTCCGGCGGCTCAAGCACAAGACCCAGGTCTTCCTCGCCCCGGCCGGCGACCACTACCGCACCCGCCTGACCCATGTGCTGGAGGTGTCGCAGATCGCCCGCACCATGGCGGTCTGCCTCCGGCTTAACGAGTACCTGACCGAGGCCATCGCCCTGGGCCACGACCTCGGCCACACCCCCTTCGGCCACGCCGGCGAGTTCAGCCTCAACCTGCTCCACCCCAAGGGATTCAAGCACTACCGCCAGAGTCTGCGCATCGTCGATTTTCTGGAGAACGGCGGCCGCGGCCTCAATCTCACCTGGGAGGTGCGCAACGGTATCCTCAAGCATTCCAAGGGCTACGGCGAGATCCTGCCCGACGACACCTCGGAGCTGGCCGCTACCCTGGAAGGGCAACTGGTGCGGGTGGCCGACATCATGGCCTATGTCAACCACGACATGGACGACGCCCTGCGCGCCGACATGCTCAAGAACGAGGATTTGCCGGGGCACCTGCGCGCAGTCCTGGGCGACCGGTCCTCGCAGCGGATCAACGCCATGGTCGGCGACCTGGTCGCCACCACCATCGCCAGGGGCGACGGCCGTCTCCACCTGAGCGAGCGGATGAACGAGACCATCAACGAGCTGCGCGCCTTCCTCTACGACAACGTCTACCGCAACTGCCGGGTGCACAACGAGTTCGAGAAGGCGCAGCGGATCATTCGCGACCTCTACGGCTTCTTCCTCGAACACGATTTTCCCGAAGACGGCGTCGGCTCCTGCTGCCGCCGCCGCAACCCGGTGCAGTCGGTGGGGGAGGAACAGCAGCGGCATCGCCGGGTCTGCGATTTCATCGCCGGCATGACCGACCGGTACGCCCTGACCCTGTATACCCAGATTTTCATGCCCAAACCCTGGAGCGTGCTGTGAAACGAATCGCCATGACGTCCTTTTTGGTAATGTGTGCCTTTGGATGCGGATTGCTGCCCGGTTGTTCGAAGAGGGATCTGTATGACGGAATGCACATGGTCCGTCAGCACGAATGCGACACCAGCGAGGAGAACAGCAGAATTCAGCAGATGGATTGCCATGAGGCAGCATCGGTAAATTATGAACAATATCAGAAGGAAAAAGTAAAATAAAGTCCCCTGGTGCCACGCTGAGGACAGCGTTTGCCAGCCCCGTTTCCCTCCCTGCACGCCGTCACTGACGACGGCATGACTGACACATGCACATGATCACGCCACCCAATCCCGAAAAATACGATCTGCCCAAGGCCTACGAGTTCACCGAGGTCGAACAGCGCTGGTACACCCGCTGGCTGGAAGACAAAACCTTCAGCGCCCGGATGGAAGACGGCAAGCCGTCGTTTGCCATCGTCATCCCGCCGCCCAATGTCACCGGCGTCTTGCATATCGGCCATGCCCTCAACAACACCCTCCAGGACCTGCTGGTGCGCTATCACCGGATGCGCGGCGACAACACCCTGTGGGTGCCGGGCACCGATCATGCCGGCATCGCCACCCAGAACGTGGTCGAGCGCCAGTTGGCCAGCGAGAAACTCACCCGTCACGACCTCGGCCGGGAAAAGTTCATCGAGCGGGTCTGGGCCTGGAAGGAGGAGAAGGGCGGCACCATCATCAACCAGTTGAAGCGGATGGGCGCCTCCTGCGATTGGGACCGGGAACGGTTCACCATGGACGAGGGGCTGTCGCAGGCGGTGCGGGCGGTCTTTGTCCGTCTCTATAAAGAAGGACTGATCTACAAGGGCGACTACATCGTCAACTGGTGCCCGCGCTGCCATACGGCCCTGGCCGACGACGAGGTCGAGCACGACCCCACGGACGGCAAACTCTACCACATCCGCTACCCCTATGCCGATGGTTCCGGCTTCGTGGTGGTGGCCACCACCCGGCCTGAGACCATGCTCGGCGACACGGCGGTGGCGGTCCACCCGGACGACGAGCGCTACCTGCATCTGGCGAAGATCGGCATCACCCTGCCGCTCACCGGCCGCACCATCCCGGTGGTGTTCGATCACCATGTCCAGCGGGAGTTCGGCACCGGGGCCCTCAAGGTCACCCCGGCCCACGACCGCGACGACTACGAGATCGGCCTGCGCCACGACCTGCCCCGGCTGAAAGTCATGGACGACAAAGGCGTGATGAACGAGGCCGCAGGCAGCTATGCCGGGCTCGACCGCTTCGCCTGCCGCAAGCAGATCGTCAAGGACCTGGAAGAGCAGGGCTTTCTGGTCAAGATCGAGCCGTACCAGCACGCGGTGGGCAAGTGCTACCGCTGCGCCACCGTGGTCGAGCCCACCACCTCCAAGCAGTGGTTCGTGTCGGTGAAGCCCCTGGCGGCCAAGGCGGTGGCTGCGGTGGAAGAGGGACGGATCAAGCTCTATCCCAACACCTGGTACCGCACCTTCTACGCCTGGATGGAGAACATCCGCGACTGGTGCATCTCCCGCCAGATCTGGTGGGGCCATCGCATCCCGGCCTGGACCTGCGAGGGCTGCGGCCAACTGATCGTCGAGGTCAGCGACCCCGACGTCTGCCCCTTCTGCGGGTCCACCACGCTGCGCCAGGAAAACGACGTTCTCGACACCTGGTTCAGCTCCGCCCTCTGGCCCTTTTCCACCCTGGGCTGGCCGGAAAACACCAAAGAGCTCGCCACCTTCTACCCCACCTCGGTCTTGATCACCAGCTTCGACATCCTCTTCTTCTGGGTGGCCCGGATGATGATGATGGGGCTGCACATCATGGACGAGGTCCCGTTCCACGACGTCTATCTCCACGCCCTGGTGCGCGACAAGTTCGGCAAGAAGATGTCCAAGTCCACCGGCAACGTCATCGACCCCCTGGTGATGATCGGACAGTACGGCACCGACGCCTTCCGCTTCACCCTCACCGCCTTTGCCGCGCAAGGCCGGGAGATCCGCATGGACGAGGAGCGGATCGACGGCTACCGCCGTTTCATCAACAAGCTGTGGAATGCGGCCCGCTTCGCCCAGATGCACCTGAAAGATGCTGACCCGGCGGTCGTTGCCGGGGTAAACGTATTTCTTAATGATCCGGTCGGAAGAAGAATTTACGATCTGGCCCTGGCGCACCGCTGGATCCTGAGCCGGATCAACGCCACCATCCGGGAGGTTCGGGCGGCGCTCGATGGCTACAACTTCAACGAGGTGGCCTCAGCCTCCTACCAGTTCGTCTGGCACGAATTCTGCGATTGGTACCTGGAGTGGATCAAGGCCGATCTGTTCAGCGATGATCCTCCTGCTGTTGAGAAAGCACGATTAGTGATGCTGATTGTGCTTGAAAACATACTGAAATTGCTCCATCCAGTTTGCCCCTTTGTCACCGAGGAGATCTGGAGCCAGTTGCCGGGAGTGCGCGGCTCAATCATGATCGAACCCTTCCCTGAGCCCAATCCGGTCTGGGAGGATGCGGTGGCGGAAGCGACCATGACCCTGCTCATGGGAGTGATCTCCGGCCTACGTACCATCCGCACCGAGGCCGAGGTTCATCCCAGCGCCAAGATCGAGGCCCTGCTCATCTGTCCGGACGCGGGCCGGCGGGCGCTGCTGGCCGAGTACGCCCCCGGTATCCAAGCCATGGTCCGGGCCAGCGACCTGCGGATCGAGGCCACCGGGGTGGTGCCCGACGATGCCGGCCATGGCCTGGTGCAGGACGTGGAACTGGTGGTGCCGCTCAAGGGGCTGATCGACGTGGCCGGCGAGCTGGAAAAACTGGCCAGGGAACAGGTCAAACTGGAAAAGGAGCTGGAGCGGATCGTGGCCAAGCTTTCCAACGAAAAATTCATGAGCAATGCCCCGGAAGCGGTGGTGGCCAAGGAGCGGGACAAGGAGAACGAGATCCGCACCCGGTTGGCCAAGACCCTCGAATCCACCGAGCGGATGCGGAAATTGAGCTGATATGGACACCTTTCTCCTCGATCCCATCCTGCGGCAATTCCTTGCCGAGGACCTGGAACACGGTGACATCACCACCGAGGCGATCTTCGGTCCGGCGGACCGGGCTCAGGCCGTGCTCATTGCCCGCCATCCCATGACCGTGGTCGGCATGGCGAGCGTGGCCAGCCGGGTGTTTCGCCTGCTCGACCCCACCGTGGCCTGCACCAATGCCGTGGCCGACGGGGTCCAGGTCGAGGCCGGCACCGAACTGCTGACCCTGGCCGGCGCCACCCGCACCCTGCTGCGGGGCGAACGGGTGGCCCTCAACCTGGGGCAGCGGCTCTGCGGTATCGCCACCCTGGCCACCGCCTTTGTCGACCAGGTCAGGCACACGAAAGCGAAAATCGTCGACACCCGCAAGACCACGCCGGGGTTGCGCCTGTTGGAGAAGTACGCGGTCCGGGCCTGCGGCGGTCACAACCACCGCTACTCGCTGAGCGACGGGGTGTTGATCAAGGACAACCACATCGCCGCCTGCGGCTCGATCACCGAGGCGGTGCGCCGGGTGCGGGCCCGGGTGCCCCACACCATCAACGTCGAGGTCGAGACCGATACCCTGGCCCAGGTGGAGGAGTGCCTGGCCTGCGGGGTGGGGGTGATCATGCTCGACAACATGGATCTGGCCACCATGCGCACGGCCGTGGCGCTGATCGCCGGCCGGGCCGTGGTCGAGGCCTCGGGCGGGGTCAACCTCGCCACCGTGCGCGGCATCGCCGAAACCGGGGTGGACATCATCTCCGTCGGCGCACTGACGCATTCGGCCAAAGCCTGCGACATCGGCCTGGATTGGCGGGGGTGAATGCAGAAAGGCGTTCCGTTTTAATGCGTCCTGTGGCGGAGCGCCGGGTAGGAGCCCACCCTGTGGGCGATGCGATCAGGAGCCGGGAGCCATTTTTCGCCCACAGGGTGGGCTCCTACGAAAGCACGCAAATCGTGACCCCGATAGGTGCACAAGAATCCCCGAAAAACCCATGAACAAACGGCTCTTTATCGCCATCGATCCGCCGCCGGAGGTCCGGGACCAACTCACCGGGCTCTGCTGCGGCCTGCCCGACGCCCGCTGGACCCCGCCCGAACAACTCCATCTCACCCTCTGTTTCATCGGCGAGGTCGATGGCGCCACCTTCCTCGATATCCGCGAGGCCCTGGAACAGATCCAAGCAGCGCCTTTTTCCCTGCGCCTGCAAGGGGTCGGCTTCTTCCCGCCGCGCGGCCAGCCCCGCGTGGTCTGGGCCGGGGTCGAGAAAAGCGAACCCCTGATGGTGCTCCAACGCAAGATCACCACCCGGTTGTTTCAACTGGGCGTGGAGTTGGAGAATCGGAAATTCAGCCCCCATATCACCCTGGCCCGATTGAAGGAAACGCCCGCCGCCAAGGTCGGCAAATACCTGGCGATCAATGGCCTGTTTACGAGCGACCCCTTCGCGGTGGATCGCTTCTCCCTCTATTCCAGCGTCCTCGGCCGCAAAGGCGCGACCCATGTGGTGGAGCAGGCCTACCCCATCCGGTAGTAGGAAATTGAAGAAATAGGGCGCTGTCCCTGATTCCTTTGTCCCTGATTCCTTTCGATTCCTTACCCTTGGAGCGAAGGGTAGGAGCCCACCCCGTGGGCGATCATGAGCAACTTGCGGGCCCATTTTTCGCCCACAGGGGTGGGCTCCGGGTGCCTCCGGGAAATTCCTGCCTCTGGGTTTGACCCCGGTTAAACAGGGAAGTGTCCCTGTTTTTCCCAAACAGGGAAGTGTCCCTGTTTTTCCCCTGTTTTTCCCTGTTTTTTCTGTTTTTTTTCCTGTTTTTTCCTTACCATCGGATGAGTGGCCGTTTTCCCGCCGGAACGCTGGCCGTTTTCGTCCGGAATACGCAGTGTGCGTAAACGGGCAGGTATCTTGCTTAGAAGTTGGCAAAAGAAGTAAACCGAAAAAATTGGGGTCTGTCCCGATTGACCACTTGAAAAAATTAAAAATGGATGGTTATAAGCCATGAAAAAGAGATGCTTGGTTGACGCAGCGGTGGGATTGCTTTTGATGACAATGACCGGTATTGCTCAAGCGTATACCATAGATTATAATGGTAACCATGCTTATGAAGTTGGGAATTATGACCAACGTCTCGCAGCGGCAATTGACATTCCTGGAACTGGTACTGGATACGCGAATGAGTTAGCATGGATTAATTCACAACTAATGTCATTGAATCTAATTACTACTCCATATACTGCTATGGATAAAACAGAAAGTAATGATTCGAATTGGGATTGGTATAGTGTTTCAGGAGGATTAGCTGATTCATGGGCATTTGCATTTCAAGGTTCCCCCGCTTATTATATGATTAAAACCGGTGGAGGCCAAAGCCAATATCATTATTTTCTTTTTGCTAACAATGTTAATTATGGTTGGGCTGTTATTAATTTTTCTTTACTAGAGGGTAATGATATCGTTGATATAACGAGGTTGAGCCATCTTGATGAAGTTGGAACAGCCCCCGTCCCCGAACCGGCCACCATGTTCCTTTTTGGCACCGGCTTGGTTGGGTTGGCTGGCATGGCCCGGCGGAAAAAATAACCAAGAATAATTCCTGAAAAACGGAAAAAAGCAGGGCCGGTTGGCCCTGCTTTTTTTTCTCCTCCCTGCTGTTCCGGTCTGATTTCCCCTTTATTACTTCGTTTTCCCTGGATTGTTCGTCAACCCCTGTATCCGGTGTATGCTCAAGCCGAATTTTCTGACTGCGCTCGTTGCGGAAGGAGTTGTTGTTATTGTGGAAGGAACATGCTGGATTGATTTAAATTATTTTTTAATTTTCCGGATTTCCCCCCGATTTTTTTCTCTTTTCCGGAAACGAAATGGCGTTACTCACGGGGGTACAATTTGCTCAAATAAAGGCAATTATTTTCAAATGGTTAGAAGGGTGGTTAATTCAGGTATCCCTTGTGCATTATTTTTTACCAAGAAACGGCACTATGGAAACCACAGGTGGTCTGTGAACAAGGCGTGAAAACATTTACGCAGGAGGGAACCATGAAAAAGACATTGTTGACTACAGCACTGGCAATGGGATTTTTAACTTTTACCTTTATAACTTCTTCATATGCTCTTACCTATGATTTGAATTATGCTTTCAGCGGAGACTCTCCTGGAGGAAGCTCTCCGTGGGTAACATTGAATTTTTCGGATACAGCTCTTAATCAGGTTACTTTGACCATATCCACTCCAGGACTTATCGGGTCAGAGCAGTTGGAAGAGTTGTATTTCAATTTTAACACAACGATAACACCATTGGATTTTTCTGTATTTAGTACGGATGCAACTATTAATGCTATTACAGTAGGGAACAATAATCAACCCGCAGACGGAGGTGGTTATTATGACATTTCCGTAGATTTCGCTCCTCCTCTCAATGGGCAAAACATTTTAATTGATCAGGGTAGTTATTTTGTAGGGAATGAACAAGTTGTGCTTGTGTTCACTGGAACAGGTCTTTCGTCAGCTTCATTTGATTATCTCGCTTATCCACATGGTGGTAACGGAGTATACCATGCGGCTGCACATATTCAAAATACTCCAGGCAGTGCAGGCAGCGGTTGGATCGGTGATCCTGGTACCCCGGTCCCCGAACCAGCCACCATGCTCCTCTTCGGTACCGGGTTGGTCGGGCTGGCTGGCTTGGCCCGGCGCAAGAACTGATCAAGAATAATTCCTGAAAAACGGAAAAAGGCGGGGCCGATGGGTCCCGCCTTTTTTTATGGCCTCTCTTGACCGGAGCGTCGCCATCAGGTACATATCCGTGGTCAACCGGCCACAAAAAAAGCGGTCACAGGAATCCTGTGACCGCTTGCATTTTCTGGAGGCGACGAGCGGATTTGAACCGCTGAGTAATGGTTTTGCAGACCACTGCCTTACCACTTGGCTACGTCGCCCGAATGTGCGGCACTTATACCATAGATTTATTTTTTAACAAGGAGAAATCCAGCCCATGGGAACCACGCTCGCGGCCCTGATCCAGGACAACGAGGAAGGGTTGCACGAGTTGCAGGAACGGATCGGCTACCGGTTCCGCGACCTGCGATTGTTGCAACTCTCTCTCATCCACAGCTCTTTTGCCTTCGAACGGCTCGACGACGGCCGCCACAACGAAACCCAGGAATTTCTCGGCGATGCGGTCCTCGACCTCACCGTGGGCTATGTTCTCTTCGTCCGCTTTCCCGAGATGCGGGAGGGCAAGCTGACTCGCATCCGCTCGGCCCTGGTCAACGAGACCGGGCTGGCCGAACGGGCCCGGGAAATCGACCTGGGCCAGCATCTCCTCCTCGGCAAGGGGGAGAGCGCCTCCCATGGCCGCGACAAGTCGTCGATCCTGTCCTGCGCCTACGAGGCTTTAGTGGGGGCCATCTTTCTCGACGGCGGCTATGACGCGGCCCTGGCCTTTGTCCGCCGCTTCTTCGAGCCCCATATCGACGAGCACCAGGAGCAATTGGTCAGCGCCGACGCCAAGAGCGCCCTCCAGGAACTGTTGCAGGAGCGGTTCAACGAGGGGCCGGAGTACGTGCTGGTGGACGAGGAGGGGCCGGCCCATGCCCGCCTGTTTTCGATCGCGGTGCGGTTTCAGGGTGAGGAACTGGGCACCGGCCAGGCCTCCAGCAAGAAGGAGGCCGAACAGTTGGCGGCCCGCGTGGCCCTGGAGGAGTTGCAGCAGCGGCGGGAGGGGGAACGGTAGGTCTCGGAGGCAACGATGGCGGGGACGCCGGAGCGTCCAGGGTGCGTTCCCACGCTGGAGCGTGGGAACGATCGAAACGATCGAAACTTGTATCGCCCGGAGGGCCGGGCTCCTACGGGGCAGATCATGTCAACTGGCCTTCATTTCGTCGTTATTTCGTAGGGTGGGCACGGTTGTATCGTGCCCACCGTCAGCCATGCAACCCATGAAAATGGTGGGCACAACAGATGTCTTTCGCGGGCATGGCCCGCTCCTTGTATCTTGAAGTCAGTGGTGGTTAGCTCCCATCACTTTGAGACAGAGGCAGCTTGAGCCCGCTCCGAAGGCACAGACCTTGAAACGTAGATCAAGCCCTCT